>JAABUH010000520.1_pt1 | contig 56248 bp, 98 predicted proteins | sample 5559121 | NCBI WGS metagenome assembly JAABUH01 (sample SAMN10711871, study PRJNA513364) | rock metagenome | isolation source: Antarctica rocks | place: Antarctica: Victoria Land, Battleship Promontory nord | collected 2015-12-28 | reverse complement strand
CTTGATCAATTCGTACGAGAAATACCATCAACGTGCTGACTTGGATCAGACGCTTGAGTGGTAACAACCGGAAGTCCATTTGAGATGCCGTCGATGTCCGAGTAAGTCGGAGAGGAGGGCGTGTGTGCCTCGTGTTGGTGCGTCAGTATCGCCCGGGCGTGTCGGTGCCCTTCGTGACGATCATAAGATCATGAATGATGGAAAGTGATGGATGACAGAGATGATGTCGCGGACCAGTAGGGTGGTGTACGTCAGATCATCGAATGTGTAGCCCAATTGTGAAGTGCTAGTGAAAGGATGATTCAATTAGTCAGGGCGTATAATCTGCTTCCGTGATTCCGCTTTGATGACGTCCGTCAGAGAGTCCTGAAGCGATTCATCTCCCATCATCGCTCTTCCCGGCCAGCAAATCGAGATCTCGTTAGTCGCCTTCTGATCATCCGAAGGAGCAGTCCCGAACCGTGCACAAGTGACGATGTCGTCTCCACTTGTCATCACAAACGAGAAAGCAGCTCCTCGGACGTATGGCTTGTACGAGGTTCGCTTTCCTTCATCCTTACTGTGCCAAAGCTAATAGCCCTTTAGCCGGCTCCTCTCATCCCCGCAACTGCGCCAGATCGAAGTCGTCTTCCTCGACTGTTCAAGTGGACCGTGGGAATCTGCATTTTCCTTCGTATCAGCTTCATCTTCGGCCTCTTCTTCCAAGATCGACAGCACGATCCAGTCTCCTGTCTCGACCCCGAATTCCTGGCTCAATGCACCTCTCTCCTCATCCCGACCCATTCTACCTACACCGATCGCCTCAGCCGACTCGTCTCTGCTCTCAAGGTGGCCGATGGTGCCGATCCGGCGATATGGATCGCCGAACCTGGTCCGTCTACCAGCTATTTCCTTGGCGCTTTCGCTTCTTCCGATTGGCACATGTCTGAACGCCCGTTCCTCATCGGCATCAGACCTGCAACGGACGGGACGACACCCCATATCACCTTGCTCACACCTGAGTTCGAACGGTTGAGGGCACAGCTTAAGCAGATACCCGAATCGGTGAACAAGTATGTGGAGTGGGTCTCATGGCAGGAGAGTGAGTCGCCGTATGAGGTATTCATTGAGCACACGGGCAAGCAGGGAGGCGCAGTGATGGATCCGATGGTACGGAGCTTTATCGTCAATGGACTGCTGGATGCTGCGAACGAGACTCACTACGGGGAGACGAGAATTACGGACTCGCCGTATTCGGACGTGGAGAAAGCCGTGGCTCTGATCAGGGAAAGGAAGGACGAGCGGGAGGTCGGACTGCTGCGGTGTGCCAATCAGGTAGGCAATGATTCTCTGCTACGCCATTTGCGAGCTGATGGGAACTATGACGGACAGATGACGCTTCATGCGATCCGGAAGCTCCGCTCGAAGATGCATATCGGCATTACCGAGTCTCAAACGCGGGCTATATTGGAAAAGGAGATGGTAAAGACTGGTTTGACTGGAGGTAGCGGACTTATCCTCTTCGGCGGTCCGTCATTATTCCCCGCCTGAAGCCAATGCTCACGGTCGACGCAGAGAACGCCGCGCTCCCACACGGATCCGGGACCGACCGGGTTCTCGGCAAGAAGGACATGGTCCTCATCGACGCAGGAGGGGAATGGGGTGGATATGTAGCTGATATCACTCGAGTCAGTCCTTCTCCCTTACACAACAGCTTGATCTGATCGTGTGAAGACATTCGCGCTGCCGGGTTCCAAGATCCCCAAATCCCATCATGAGATCTGGGAGACCGTCCGACAAGCGCAATACGCGCCTTATGAACTCCTTAAATCGTCAAACATCTCGAACCCTCCAGCATTGGGCGAGCTCGACATTGCCGCTCGTAACGTCATCACCAGCTACATGCCCGATGCCTCTCATTCTGGCCCGGAGCCGGACTTCAGCGTGTTCACCCATCGGTTGGGACACGGGATCGGGCTGGAAGGGCATGAAGGGCCTTATCTCGTACAAGGGCCCTTAGGGGAGAAGAAGGTCCAGTCGGGAAACGTCTTTAGCTTGGAGCCAGGAGTGTACCTCCCGGCAGATGGGCCGGAAAGGAATGGCGTCAAAGGGGTCGGAGCGAGGTTGGAGGATTGCTTCGTGGTGACTGAGGACGAGCAGGGCAATCTAGGTGGGGAATGGTTGAGTGGGCCGGTGAAGAAATGGGGCGATGTCTGAGGGCAAGGTCGGTTAGCAAGGTCGGTTAGTCTTAAGAAACGAAGAAGGATTGTTGTAGATGGCACTGGCGACGTATACTGGAAGCATCAGCGGGGATCGGCGCGACATGATCAATTACGTCAGGCGCCTGCGTTTCATCTTTTGTCAACCCCGAATCCCACCGAGCGGGTCATCTCACTTGATGTGAAACGCGCTCGTTCCCCGTTGTATTCGGAATTTGATGGGAGCGCTGCATCACGGCTCGTCCCTTGCCCTGAGCGGCAAAGAGGGTTCGAGCGTCGCGTTCCTCGTTTCGTTCAACAGCTCTATCAATCTCATCACCTCGAAAGCATCTTACTACAGGACTGCAGACAGCTGAACGCTGCGACTGCACCCAACGCCGGTCGTTTCCTCATTCCCTTCACGACTCAAGCCCTGGCGGCGACAAAATAGATATATAGACATTTGCCGAATCCATCAACGTATCACATCACCCTCCTTTGGTCGACAGGTCCAGAATCTCTCAATCGATGTATCCTCCTTGGAGTGGCTGGTACGTTTCAACTTCGTTCAGGCTCTTTCCCCTCTACTCTTGTAATCACCGGAACGACACGCTAACTCTCACGGCCAGACCCACTGGACTCTCCCGGGTACAACGACGAGTCAGGACATCTCGCTCATACCATTCACACTCCCTCAACATGCCCCTAATGGTTAACCCGTCATCCGGTTCCCGTCTTTACGGGCAGAATCCTTCCATCCTTACCTTTGTCGCCTCGACTACTCCTCCTTCGGTCGCTGGATCGACCGTGAGCACCCTCATCCAGGCGATAGCGTCAGCGTCGGCGACTGGGACAGCTGTGGCAACGATATCAGCTCCGAGCGGGAAGAACATGACTCTAGTGTTGGGGGATGAGGCGGCGGAGCAGACTGGGATGGACAGTATGTCCGCTTAATGACCACTAACAGTGTGTTGATCGAGTTGTACCTGGCAGATTCGACACCACGAAATCTCATGCTTGCGTTCGGCATTCTCCTCTTGCTCTGCATGCTCATTTCCCATCCTCGCTTCCTCGCACGTCTCTTCGCCTCTCTCCCTGCCTCACAGAGAACGACAATACGGCGGAAACCCTCAGCCTACCCGTTTGACGCGGCGAATCTCAAAGTCATCGGTGATGAGAAAGAGCAACGGGTCGCAGGAGGCGGTGGCCTATCCGAAGGCTGGTTCCTTCGAGAGGGCGAAAAGCGAACAAATCTGTTGTCCCCCTCACCATTCACCGAGAAGGACAATCCATATCCGTCACCATTCGATGAACTGTCCCTTCATGCTCCTTCGACTCCAACCCCACACCTGTATCCACCACCACATATCACACCACTCCTGTCCCACCTACCCCTCTCCTCCACCCTCCTCTTAGCCCCCTTCTCCCGCTTTCCCGATCTATTCCGATCATCAGCCACACTCGTCCAGATCTACCTCGTAATCGCGTACCTCTTCCTAGTCGCCCTCGCCCTGATCTGGAAATCCGACATCACACCGAAGACGAACGACCAGGGCTACGGCGCCGACTTCGTTCGAAGTGGTCTCGTTGCACTCAGTCAGATACCGCTAGTGGTAGCCCTCGGGGTCAGAGGCAACTTGATCGGCCTTTGCGTAGGAAAGGGCTACGAGAGGTTGAAGGTGTTCCATAAGATTGTCGGGAGGGTGGTCTTCGTCGCCGCCACCCTGCATGTGGCCTTCTTCAGTGAGTCTCTCGTCGGCAATCTCCAGCGATAGCCGTGGCTGACGGGAAATGCAGTCCAAAAGTGGGCGATAGCGGGCATATTCCGCCAATAGCTCGAAGCAGTTCATCATCTGCGGATATGTCGCTTGGGGATCCATTGTCCTCATCGCCGTGTCCTCGGTGCCCTGGATCCGAAAAGCTTGGTATGGGGTCTTCGAAGTGAGTTCGAACACATGTCGTGCAGAATTCCGCTGATTGGCCTCTTCAGATCTGCCATTTCGTGGGGATGATCGGTCTGCTTGCCGGGATGTGCTTCCACGTCGGCGTCGCCGTGCCCTTCTGGTGAGTCCATCCTGAATATGTCTCGAGCCCCGCTCACATGTGCCAGTATCTCCGCACTGCTCATCTACATGCTCTCCCTTGTCGGATCGCTCACGAAGACCCGCCTCGCCCACGCTGAACTTGTTGCTCTTCCTGGTGCTTCCACCACGCTCATTACCATCCCCAGTCTTCGCTCCGGGTGGCGAGCGGGTCAACATGTCCGACTTCGCGTTACGGCTCTCGGCTTCCCTCTTGGTACCGAAGCACACCCGTTTACCATCGCTTCTGCTCCAGATGGGGACGGGATGGTCCTAATGTGCAAGGCAGCGGGAACGTGGACCGAGAAGCTCTACGAGCTCGCTGCTGGACGCGAAGAGACGCTCCAAACGGGTGATCCAGGTACAAAACGGACGACGACAGCAACGGTCATACTCGAAGGTCCATATGGTGGACTTGGCCACACCCTCCTTCCTAGCTTCTCCTCGGTCGTCCTCGTCGCAGGTGGTTCCGGCATTACACATTCTTTGGCACTGGCACACGACCTGGTCACCCGTGCTCCGACTGGCGTCGTCCGTGCGCGTACCGTTGACCTCGTATGGATCGTCCGAACAGAGGATTTAGCGAAGCCTCTCGTGCCGTCGTTGCTCGAGCTGGTCAGTGATGCGAAGGCCTGGGAGGTGCAATGCCTTCAAACTCGTCTGAAAGGCGGCGATCGACCTCAACCTACTGCTCTCCGGGTTACGGTATACATCACTCGCTGTCCAGCCAGCTCGCCTGTCAACCTCCTTGCTCAGGATGCTCCCTTCCTCGCCGGCCGAGACGACGTTCTACTGGATCGACAACGACCGAGAAATCCCTATGGTCTTGGCCGGCAAACAACAGAAGCAGACCAACAGAAGTACGCCTACCTCTGCCGGAATGTCTCGACGTCGTCGTCGACAAGCTCTCTGATGAAGAAGCACAACACCCCGCTTTCCACGATTTCCGTCCATGCATCACGACCAGAATTTGGGAGTCTGCTAACGGATTTTGTGGATGAGACGATAGCGAGGAGTGGCAGGGACATGGTGAATGCCAGTGGGGTGTGCGTGACTCCATGCGGGCCTGTGGGGATGTGCGACGATGTGCGAAGAGCGGTGAGGGGTTTGGAAGGGTGGAAGAAGAGGGTCGTGGGTGGGGTGGAGTTGGAGGAGGAAAGATTTGGGTTTTAGTGTTCTTACTCACTTTATCATATGCATTGGATGCACACCTGCATGTGTTTGAACCTTACTGATGTATGATAGTGACCATTATACGGGACTGTTCGAGAGAGATACCGTATGCCAAGCATCAGACGTTCCATCGGCCGCCACGCTCAGCTCAGATAGCCACGACCAGCTTAAATCTCGCAGTCCACCCAAATCCACATGATTTCGACACAGGACTTCTGCGTCATTTGCTCTTCCCAAATACTTACCCTTTTGAGAGAACGCTGGACCGTGTCGCGCCATGTCGAGTGGGGCGAAGCAGTACAAAGCCATTGGCGTTCGTCCCCACCCTCCAACAACTTTTCCGGAAGCTCAAAGCTGATACAGCTGGGATGGTAGGATGACAACTGGAAACGGACAGACAAAGTCGTGAGCTGCTCGGTCGACGAGCCGATCGGAAATGATGGCTGAAGGTCATGTCAGAATGCCGAGCTCTTCACCCTCACATACGGAGCCCTCGTCGTCCAGCTCATCAGAGTGAGTCTCCCTGTCCTGATCAGCTCCGATGGCTTCATCCCCAGCTGATACATGTACAGGACTACGAGGATTACGGCGAGGTCAACAGACAGCTCGACAAAATGTTCGTCTCGCTGTCGCTTCAGAGACTGGTCGGGGCAAGAGCTGACGGGTGCAAAGGGGGTACAACATCGGGACCCGGTTAATCGAGGATTTCCTCGCTCGGACGGGATCCCAGCGCTGTCAGACGTTCGCGGAGACAGCCGAGGTGATCTCCAAGGTGCTTTCCCTTCCCTCTTCCAACCCCATCCCGCATCCCCGTCCACTCCTCTGCTATCATATCAAGACGTGAGCTAAGGTGTGAGGAACTCCAGGTCGCCTTCAAGACCTTCCTAAACATCACACCCACCGTCTCCTTCCCCACCCCCTCGACCCAAACCCTACCCCCAGGACCCGGCGGTCAATCATTACCTCAACCGTCCGAGTTCGTGCTCACCCTTGACGAGAATCCGTTGGCGGAGTTTGCGGAATTGCCGAGAGACGCGAGGGAGGGTGGATTGTGGTTCAGTAATGTCCTCTGTGGGGTCATACGGGGAGCTCTGGAGATGGTGAGTCGATCCAACCAGAATGAGAGTGGATACTTCGTGGGAAGGATGGGCTGAAGTGGGTGGATAGATACAGATGCAGGTGGAGAGTCGATTTCTGAGCGACGTTCTGAGAGGGGACGACTCGACGGAGATTTACGTCCGGTTGATACGGATAATGGACGCGGAGCAACCCGAGAATGACGAGTAGAGCCCGGATCCCAAACTCAATGCATACATCCACCTCATCTTCGGGCCGGGACGACCGTACTCAGATTCACCTCGCTCGAACCACTCGACTCTGACCGATTCGGTCGACGCATCCCGAACTCCGCCTGAGGCGTCCTCTGACTTTCCCCATAACTCGCTAGACTCTCCCCTCCCATTGCCCCCGCCGTGAGCGTACTACCCGTTGTCATGGTAGCGTAGCTCGATTCGCCTGTCCGAGGGTACGCATAGCTCTGCCCAGGCGTCGAGGTATCATCATCGTCCTCATCGTCCACCCCTGGTCGTCCCCACTGCTGTTCTGGCGCCTGCACGGACTCTGAGTTGAGCCTCGCCGCGTCCTGTCCTACTCCCCATTGCTGACCGGATTTAGTTGACGCCCGCCATCCCCGCCGACGATGTCGACCTTGGTTCATCGATGGTCCGCGCTGGAGACTCTGTCGTTGAACCGATCTGGTTTGAGGTGATTCGCCAGCTGACGACCGCCATCGGGCGGCTTTACCGAGTGACTCGACGTGATTTCGGATCTCCTCGTCCCGCCTCGAGTTATCATTCGCGTCTCGAAGGGGGAATAGCGACGAGTATTTCGCTTGGGTAGAGAGGACGAGCGACATTTGAAGGATCCTTTGCAGGTCAGGTGCGGTAGGTGGCGGAATGGCACGATTGTCGGCGGATGTGGTGATAAGCGGGATAAGCCGGGAGAGGAGGGGTAGGAGGATGTGCAGGAGGAAGCCGGAGAGCAGGAGGTGTCGGACGGGGATGGGTGGGGAGGAGACAGTGGGTGCTTGTGATGAGGAAGCGTTTGTGGATGGCAGATCTCGCACTTGCGTGAACGGGAGGAATACCCCTTCCAGGTACTGCTCCAGTCAGCTCATCTACCGACATGATTTCTGAAGAGCAGCATACCGGTAACACCTGTGCCCAGAAGAAGCTCCAAACCTCCGCAGCCCGAGCGACGATCTTCGCCTCTTCCAGAGTCTCAAACTTGGCTTTGAGAGTGAGCATGCCCGAAGCGATGAAGTCGCGCAAGTCTGAGGACAGGACCGCGACGATACGAGATGGCGGAGCTCGTTGGGATGTCGCCACGATATGGGAGTTGCAAAGCTGACTGGTGGGCGGTATCAGCTCGGCCAATGACGGGAAGAGGAAGGAGCTACTTAAGATCCTCGATGGGCGTCTTTAGTGGACTCCCAGCGAAGAGTGGCAGGACATGGACGGTGAGAAGACTCCATGGACTGGAAGCGCTGGAGTGGACGAGGGTCTCATGCACACTCCGCCCAATCCCGGCCGGCTCGCCACCACCGCGCTCGTGTACTTCATTCGACGTGGGAAGAGCAGTTCCATTGGGTAAGACAACGACACCGGACGACGAGGACTGGCCGGAGAATGAGGGTCGAGGCGAGGCGGAAGGGAGGTTGATGAAGGACGATGCCTTGGAGACGGCCGCTGGGAGGAGGTGGGAGTTGGAGGATGAGTGTGGGTTTCGGGAGTGGTTCGTGAGGGTCGTGGAATTCCCTGTAGGTGTAGGGGAGAGAGGAGGAAGAGGAGGGAGGTGAGAAAGCGTGGACGATACCTGCGTCAGACCGGCTCGTCAGCACTCGAAGGGAGAATCATATCCGCTTTGGCTAGGCATTCTTCAAGCAGCGAGTCGAGGATGTCCGCTCACCAGCTTATTGTCATAAGCCCCAGCATACCCTCCTTTCCCCTGCGTTCTATGCGGACTGGGAGGTCCCAAGCTCGGAGAGACCGGTCCTCTCCTCTCACTCCGACCCGGAAGAGGAGGGGGCGGAGCATCACGCGGTACATCGAGACTGTTCGAGCGCGATCGATCATCTAGCCATGGTACGTTTGACGAGGAGTAAGTGGAGTGAGTGGGCGATGGTGGGAGTGGGGCGCGACGGGGGGAGGAGATTGAGCTGGAGACTGAGGTCGGGGTGGTTATGGGATTGAATATTGCGGAGGGGGAAGGGGGGAAGATGGAAAGTGTACCGGAGGGGCGACGAAGGTCGGTCGACAGGGTGGACATGGCGGAAGGAGCTGGACTGAGCCATGTCTCCGATGGGTGAAGCTGTTGACCAAATTGAAGGACGTGCGCCTCACAGACTGCGGGGAATGTGGAAGGCGTAGATTCTTACTCGCCTATCCAGCTAGTTAGCAGGCCTAGTTGGCAGCTTCCCCATCACCTCGGACATTCATACCATACTTATATATAAAACGTCTTGCATCTTCACTACAGGTGCTCGAATCTCAACAAGGGACACCGTACATTGCATCTAGACATTTACGATACCCAAATTGCAGAGAACCCCTTGTTGAACGAGCCTTTACAAACCGGCAGCACGACCACAGTCTCCTCCGTGACCTCCTCACATACCACCACCACCTCCTCCGCATCCCCCTCCCATACCTCCGCCCATACCACCTCCTCCACACCCACCTCCAAACCCACCGCCATAACCCCCTCCGAAGCCGCCAATACCACCTCCCATGCCGCCATCTACACACTACGTCAGTAGAGACCTGCTTGGCCCACGAGCTTTACGTACACATCATATTGCCGAGCAAGAGACCACCCCCCAGACCACCCATCAAGGGGAGACCGTACCCTCCACCACCAAGACCTCGTCGACCGTAGCCGCCGTTGTATCCTAAGTAGATTCAGCGTCCTGTCAACGGAACGAAGAAGCACTACTCGCCGTAGCCGTATGGAGACATCATGCCTCCACTCGTCGAATATCTCCCTGATGGCGCGCTGTAGCCACTGGCGGCGTACCTCGCGCCTGGGACCATATCATGAGCAACACGTCCTGAGAGGGATAAGGAGCTTACGGAGATTGGGGTCCTTCATTTGCTGCTCGATGATCTCCCTCCTCCTCTTCAGATACGCGGCCTCAGCTTCCTACTCCCACCATCAGTCTGTATCTGAGACAACAGGGGGAGAGCATGCTCACCTTCTGTTGCTTGACGCGTTCCGCGTTGACCCTCTTCCGCTCAGCCTTGGCTTTCGCCCGCTCCTCCGGCGTCCCGACAAGCTTGTCCTTCTGCCTCTGGAACCAATTGCGATCCTCATCTTCGCCCGACTTGCTTCCGTCCGACACCACGTTGCGGCCCTTAGCCGGATGGTCCTGGTCCTTTTCACCTTTCCTCTTCTTCATCATGGCTTCCTCCTCTTCTGTGCGCTTCCGAATGGCTTGCGCCTGTGCCGAGCTGGGGTGAGCCGGATGGGTGTCTGGTAGACTCTGCAGGAACTCCGGGTCATCGTACGGGTGGATCCACGTGGATCGCTTCGTCCTTTCATCCACGTAGAAGTGGTGCTCGTTCCTACCCAAGTCTCAGCTTGAATTCACGGTGTCCCTGAGGACACTCCACTGACTTCGGATCAAAGCACCGCACCCAACCCTTCGGCAACTCCCTACCCGCATCATCCAAGCTCCTCCTCTCATCATCATCCAGAGTCCCACCATATTCCCCAGCAGTCGAGACGGATGACACACTATCGCTCGACTGCATGCGGCGAAGATTACCAGGTTGGTCTGCAGAGGTTGCCCTCTGCGTTTGGCCTTGAGGGTTCGTGACGTTCAGCGCGGGTCGTCCATCCTGGTTGACCGCAGACTCATAAGGCGGAGGTGCTGATGAGGCTGGCATATTTCACGGATGCTTGAGCTTCTTGGGTCTCTTTCGGGTCGTTTGGAGAAGAGAGCGATTTGAATGTGAACCCGTCTGGCGATGAGGCGTTGCGTGCGGGCCGGGCCGTTTATCGCCCCACTATATCCGATGACATCACACGCGAAGTTACCCGAAGGGGACTTTCCCAAACCGGTTTACGTGGTGTTCTTGATTTCCTACCCTCAGCCATTGTCGAAAGGAGACCAACCCCCGTCCCGGTCCTCTTACGCTACGAGCGAAGACGTACGCGCAGAGATGGCCCCATAGCTCAAAGGACTTCTCCCCACCATGTCTGACGATATTGAGAATGTCGACGTTAAAGCGCTCAAGGTCGTCGAGCTGAAAGAAGAGCTCTCCAAGCGAGGTCTCGAGACAAAGGGATTGAAGAAGGACGTGAGTACCCTTTCCCTCTTAAACTCCTCTTCCTTCCTTGGCCATAGCTGACCAGTGACTTCTTCACAGCTCGCAGACCGACTGCAGACCGCTCAGGATCTCGCTCTGAGCGGTGGTACCGAGCTCGCCCCGCCTACCGACGAGGTCAAAGATCAAGCGGTCCACCCACATCATCCTTCTCCGGTCTTGAAACCGAGTGAAGATGAGGTCGAAGCAACACCAGAAGCGCAGAGCGAGCAGGAAGCCTCCGAGGGAGGTGGTGTTGGACATGCGATGGTGGAAGGGGCGCCTGAAGCGATAGATGAGCGTCACGACGAAGCCGAGGAGGTCGATACGGGACCAGCCGAGGATGTTCAGCCTGCGGCTCTGGATCAGGACGTGGCGGAGACTGTGGCGAGGGAGGAAGTGAAGGATGAGCTGCCGCCTACTCCGGAGCCGGTCCGGGCGATCTCGCCTGCTCCGCCGGAAGAAGAGCGTGTCAAGGAGTCGGACCAGAATTTGGAGATGAATGAGGGGATGGAGAAGGATGATATCGCTCCGCTGAAAGGGGAGGCACCTAAACTGCCGGAGGAGGAGATGAGTTCCAACGAAGGGATCGAAGGCCGTGGTGATGTTCCGCCTGAGAAAGGGCTTCGGATAGAGCCCAGAGGAAAGCTGAAGCTGGACGAGGGAATGGAACGTGGCGATATCCTCACCCCTCCTCTACCAACAAAGGGACTGCCAGACGATGAGATGGACGTGAATGGTGACAAAGTCAACGGAACACGAAAACGGGGACGATCCGACGAGCCTTCGGTACCCGAACCCACCAAACGCCCACGAAAGACCTACAACACACGACTCCCCGTTTCCCTGTCACACCTCCTTCATCCACCTACGTCGACACTCTACATCACAAACCTCCGCCGTCCCCTTGTCCACTCCGCACTCCACACCTACCTCTTCCCAACATCGTCACCTCATTCTGACCGATTACCAAAACCAAAACCGCCATTCGCATCATCCGACCACCCGAGTCTATGGTTATCCGGAGTGAAGGACCATGCATATGCCACCTACCCTACCATCGAGGCAGCACTAGCGGAGGCCGAGCAGCTGGAAGGCCAAGAATGGCCGGAGGAGACGGGCGAGAAGCTGCACGTCGAGTTCATCCCGGACGAGCTTGTGAGGGGGTTGGTCGAGAGGGAGGAGTTTGCATGGGCGAATGGACGGCAGAAGGTGACGTTGCGGATAAAGCCGGCGGATGACGGGGGAGAAGTCGGCTTCGAGCTCGCAGTGAGCGGGGCAATTGGGGGGAGACCAGGGGTGGGACGACCAGGACCACCACCTCCGGGAATAGGACTCGCTCGACCACCTCCACCGATGGGCATGGGTATGGCCACCGGCCGGATAGCGCCCGTATTGAGTAAGACCAACGCGATACGTCCTCCAGCCGGCGCACCGACCGGTCCAGCAGCGGGCATGGGGATCAGGGGACGAGCAGTCCCGCCACATATGGTGAGACCGGGTAATGGGGATCTGCCGGGGAGACCTGCGCCGGTCCGAGGTGCGCGACCGGGAGAAGGGAGGTTGGTGAATCCGATGAGGAGGACGAAGGTCAGGCCGGGATTGTTTTGGAAGGAAGGGCCGGGAGCGGTGGCGAAGTGAGGGGTGATAGTAGGAGGTGAGGGTAGAGTGAAGACATGGAGGGCGATGGTAGGCAGTAGAACATATGCATGCACATACAGTCAACTTTCGCTATGAGCTAATGGAGGGAGTTCCGCGATAATCCGGTATTTCTAGTGTCGCAGAGACGATGATCTCGCTGAGAGAGGGATAGACTCCGCGGACTTCGAGTCACTTTAGTATGGAGATATTATTGTTGAGTCGCGACTATTAAGTGAGGTGATCTGCGTTTGCGGTCCAAGAAATTAGAGTACTCTGGTTTCGTTCTCAGATCACAAGGATGAAATGCGTATTATAAGATGCAATCTAATGATGGGTGTATTGAAGTCTATGTCGTAAGGCCAAATGAAAACGAGTCATACTAATCTACTGTTCAAACGGCGACAGGTGCGGGTTTCCCCTCACCTCCCTCCTCATCCTGTGCCTTGGCCGCCTCGGACCCTGCGGCGACACGTCCAGGTCGGAAGAAGACCATGAAGATGATGAGGTTGAACAAGCACCATCCGAATTGGAACCAGAAGGATGCTTGGACGTTTGCGAAGTTCTCGAATGATCCCTCGTTGATTGTGAGGAGACCGGCTTGGACGGAGAGACCGACGACGGCGCCGACTTGGAGTGCCACTTGGAGTAGAGCGCCGGCGACACCTGACATCTCGGCGGGGACGGAGGTCATGACGGTGATGTTGGTACCAAGGAATGACATCATGGCTGCTCCGGAGCCGATGATGAAGGCTGGGAAATACCATCGCCAGTAGCCGTCATGGATTTGGCCTTCACCAAAGATCATGAGGAGGTATGAGGCCGCGCCGAGGAGCATCCCGGCGGCAATTGGCCAGCGAGCGCCAAATTTGGTGAGCACGTTGGGAATGACCATCGCGGTTGCGAGTGCGGCGATACCCTGAGGCAGCATGCGGACGGCGGCGATGATTGGACTTTCACCGAATACCACGAGGAATCGCTCGACGAGAGCGAGCTGGCCGACGGCCCACCATGGGTAGATACCAAGGGCGAAGACGATGAGGACCGTGAAGTTGGGGATCCTCCACGTCGATGGCGGAATGAGGGCGTATCCTTCGGGCAACCTCGACTCCCAGATGAAGAACACGACGAAGATCGGCCAGGAAAGGAGGAAGGGGACGAGGAACTTGGCGGTCTTGAATCCGTATGAAGCGCCGAGGGTGAGACCGAGGATGAGCAGGATGATCGAGAAGAGCATGGCGAAGCATCCGACGATATCAAGACGCTTGAATTTCTCCTTGTTGTCGGTCACTTCGTGTGCGCGGTCACCCGATGTCTTGGGTACGAGGGCGAATGCGGCGAAAGCGAAAGGGACGATGATGATGGTGATCATTCGGAAGAACCACCTCCAAGCAGCATCTTGACCACCGGCGGTGATGAAGCCGAATAAGCTGATGTTCTATCAGTATCAAGCAGTCGGAAGATGGTAATTACTGACCCAGCAATGACGAGACCCATGACATTGGCGAGTGCGCCGCTCAGTCCGAAGAGGGTGAGGGCAACCTGCAGCTCCTCAGGCTCGAAGACGGCGAGGATCAACCTGAACGCGGACGGGATCTGTGGGATGTCAGGGACTATCACTTTGATCTTGTAAGAGCTGGCTCACCGTTGCTGCCCCGGCGATACCACTGATCGCTCGGAAGACAAAGTACGCGTATTTGTCGGTCATGAAAGAGATGATGAGGTTGGTGATGCCCAGAGCGAGGAAGCCCCATGCGAAGACAGGCTTGGCCGAATATAGGTCGGAGACACGGCCCCAGAAGAGGAGACATGAGGCGAAGGTGACCGAGTAGGCAGTCTTGACCGCAGCTTAGCGCCTGAGGAATGTATATTGAAGGAGGAAGACTTACGATGATCCAAGATGAAGACTCGTACAGGATACCGAGATCGGTGAGGATGGCGTCGGTGTAAACGAAGAGTCCACTGTATGATAGCACGTCCAGGAACTGGTACTTTCATCAGCATGAATTGGCAACGTAGGAGAGGGTTACATACCTGGGCGACACTGAATACGAAGAGAAGGAACCACTTCCTCGTCTGACTCAGTTTGATCTCGGCTCCTCGAGGTCCCTGCTTTTGAGCCTCTGCCTTTGCGAGAGCATCGGCCGAAGATCCATTCGTCTTTGGTAGCTTCTCACTGCCATTTGCTTGGGCTGTGAGGTCGACGACGGTTCGGTCGGGTGATTGGAGATCTCCTTCTTGGTCTGCCGAGCGGAGTGTGGACATCGTCGCAGAGCGAGACATGCTGGGTCTGACTGTCGGTGTTGAGACTGTTTCGGGTGATGGAGAAGGGCTGAGGGAAAGGGAAGGCGAAGTGGAGGTGACGGGTGGTGCAAGCTGGGATGACATGTCTGAAGACGTGAGAGAGATCGGTGAGATTCCCGATGCAATTTGAGGTGGCTCGATTTGTTAGATGTATAGAGTGGACAGAGGGGCGAAGATGTCATGACCTTTATACATCTGTTCTTTCACCCGATATGAGAACCCGCTCGACCAAGTCACCGAGTCTTGATAATCGTCATTTCTCATCCTTTCGTTATACCGACTCGCTCGGTGGAGGGTGCCTTGGGCTGAAGACTGCCACCGAGATTTTCGTGTGATCGCTAAGATCTCTTTGGAGGTAAGGCACAACATCGGGCTTGATAGGAAATAATGGAGACTTTGCCCGAAGTCCCGATTACAAAGCGTTACAAATCGGAATCAAATCTAGCCTTAGCCCAAAACTCTAAATGCTCCCGGCGGTAGGACTTCCAGTTTGGTAATGCCCGAGATCCCCCTCCACCCGGGACAGGTCCCTTAGCCGAAAGAGAGGTCCTAATCATACAATGCCATGTGTCGTGAGAAACCATGAGCTTGTCGTCACGGAAGCATGTGGAAAGGGGAGATTGAAATCATAAGTTACCGAAAACTTCAAAATCGGAGACAAACAGTGATTCATAGCCGACGACACCATCAGAGTGGAAAGCAATCACCTAGGAGCGGGCGTAATCGGTATGCTCCGTCGACGCCGCCATTGCGCCCTCGTGCGACGGAAGCCAATACCTGTCACCCTTTTAGCGAGTCGACAACAAAGGAAAAAACGTGCTACCTGCTCAGGAGATACGGCAGTCCGGCAAATTGCGGACCGTAACGTGCGGCGTTGTCGTAAAACTCAAAGATGGGAATAGCGTGGAGTTTCATGTTGAGCGGGACAGCGAAGGTTTCTGCAGTGTACCATGCGGCTCAGCGATGCCCAGTCGAGATTGCGTAATACCGGCTTCACTCTTCGGTGGAAGGGCGACCAAATACAGCTTCCTGCACTCCTTCGGCTCGGTCACGTGTGCAGGCAGATAGGGGTACAGCATCCATTATCAGTTGACTACTACTGGTTTCTGCACACAATCCGCTCACCAAGAAGGTATCAAAATTCGGCCTCCACCAGGTGCTCAAGCATTCCGCGACCTGCCAATCCCCGCCATCAGGCACTTCGTACAGGTTCTGTCCGGGGACATCAAGCGGGACGCCGAGCTGCTCATTCAGTCGGGTGATAATACCATCCTCGTCCGTCTCGGTCGGGTCGAGGTAGCCGCCGGGTCTGAGCTGTAAGTCGGTGCTCTCATGACCGACAAGGAAGAGCTGACAGCTTGTAGAACGCGTTGGCGACTTGCAGAACCAGGATGTGAGGGAAGCCATGGTGCTGAGGTTTTCACTAAGCCTTGAAAGGACTGAAAAGCGGAAACCCTACGAGGACGACCATCACCGCATCAACCGACCGCCGGATCCCGGTCTCCTCGTATTGCGCCTCGAGTCGAGACAAGCGAGCTGGTACGGAGGTGTCCTCTTCAGGCTGGGACTCCCTTTCGCTAAGCTTGACATGAGAAGCTGAAGATCCTGAAAGGAACTTGCTTTGCCGAGACAAATGGGAAGTGGTGGGGTCCGGGAACGTACATCATGGTGTAATTCGATGAGAGGTGTCTGACAGGTAGGGAATCTATCAGCGAAAAGCAATGACACAGACGGAGCGTCGGGAGGCATACATGTGCGGAGCTTCGAAATGCATCTTCTCCATGCTTTTCCCCACGATGATTTGTTCAAAGTTTCAAGAGACGCTGACCTGGAAAGATAGATATCAGGCAGCGAAGGCAGAAAGAAAGTCAAACGCGGGAGTATATCTGCCATGTGGGATTCTGTTTCAGCGACGTCATCCGATCGTTGTTACATCTGTTGACGATCAACCTATCTGGATGTTTATGATCTCCCACTTCATATCTTACATATCGGTACTTCGGTCCTTATCCATTTCCCCCGACTACGCCGATCATCTTGTACAGCAAACTCCTTTGTCTAGGCAGGAATAAAGGATAATCCACAAATTGCGTCTCCCTTCTTCTTTGAGCTCTTCATCTCCCCGCCTAGCAACTCCAAAGTGATATGCCCCTCTCTCCCTTGACCACTTTTTCTTTCCCACATGTAACACCGGGACCGCACATACATACCGGCTATGCATACATACGATCTCCGGCTATCTCGCCATATGCCCGCCCTACCCCAACCTTCCAGGATACGTCCAAACCAGCACTGAAGATCGAGGAAATAGCGTACTCAGTTTACTACCCTGGTGCCCAGCCTAAACCTCGAGGATGGTTCGGAGGCTCTAGAGGGTATGCGCAATGGCTACCAGAGCCGGTGGGGGAGACTGTGGCGGGCTATGAGCGGTTCTTAGGGAAGCGGGGGTTGGGGTGGATCTGTAAGTCGCTCAGCATATTTAGGTCCAGATTCAAGGCCGATGTGAGACTAGTTCAGGTACTAAGGCTTATTGTGGGACGGATGAAGGTCCCTCAATCTCCCACATCCTGCTTATATGTTCATGGATGACCAGTTCCCTGCCTTCATCAACGCACAGCTCGACCTGACCACCGCCAAGTACCCGATCATCATCTTCTCACATGGCCTTGCTGGTACACGGACAACATACAGCCAATACTGCTCAGCTCTGGCATCCGAGGGATACGTTGTGCTGGCGATCGAGCATCGCGATGGGTCAGGTCCTTCCGTGCAGCTACCCCCTGAAGAGGGATCGAAGGAGCCCCGAGTGCTCTCTTACATCAGACACAGCGAGTTATTGTGTGTCATTCTATAGTGTGCCACTAGCCGAGCTGACGGAATGCCCAGGTGGGCGGACGGAGAGGACAGTTCGCTTACCCGATTCCGGACACTTCAGTTGGAAGTTCGACAAAGAGAGTTTTACGAGGCGTATCAATCCTTTCGACAACTACTTTCGCCGACCGGCGATGAAAAAGCGATCATCAGTGATCTTCCAGGTACGAGGAGGGATGATTGGATATCCTCATTCCGGGATAGCATTGACTTGGATGATTTGAGTGTCGCCGGACACTCCTTCGGCGGCGGCACTATAGTATGTACCATCGTAAACATCCAGGATGACAAATTACTCAGATCGATCTGCTGCATGTTCCTCCCCCAGATGATTACCATCCTCTCCCGGTGAAAAAGACCATAGCGCTAGATCCTTGGCTGGACCCACTCCCTGCCCCATTCGCCTCGACACATGATCCCGCGCCGTTGCCGCCGATCCTGGTCATCAATTCTCCCGGCTTTACAATATGGGATGAACACTTCGCCCGCCTCCTACGGAAGTTGGATCAGACCGGTGGAAGTCTCATGACGGTTCTTGGAGCCAGCCGTATGTCAACTTTTCACTGCTTCGCAAATTGCTAACGACCGGGAAGACCAATCGTTCTCTGATTTCCCACTACTGATGCCGACCTCCCCGACGGTCGCTCTGGATTATCTCGCCACGATGCATCAGCTCTCTGCTGCGTTTCTTGCCAGCTCATTAGGTTCTGCACCGAGTTTGGAGGGCAAGGAGCCCGATCATGGCAAGTTCGAGAGAGACAAGGACGGGAAGATGGAGGGGAAGCATGGAGATGTGGTGCTGCATCTTCTTGCGACAGAAACACGATAGACCTGCATCGATCGATCATATAGTAATCATCGTTTTGCGTATGCATCCACCCGGCATGTGATGTGAGAAAAACGAGTATGACGTCGCACTAATCGATTCCGTCTCAGCGACCTTGTTCTTTCTGGCTAGACGATATCAGCAGCGGGCACTCACGCCCAAGATGTTGCGATCTCCCCTGTTGGCAGCCTTCAGGAGACCGCTTCAACCACAAATCACCACGATCCCAGTCCGGACCCCTCTCTCTCCCTTACGAAAACTCACTACCTATTCTCCTCGGATCACACCAACCTTCTTCCGCCCCCACACTCTCCCTCTTCGGTCCCAATCCCGTTTCTTATCTCTACACGTCCCTCCAGTCGCCTTCTCCGCCCGGCACCCGTACATAGCGATCGGTGCCCGATTCGTATTCTCCACTTTTCTCGGCCTCGGAGTCCTCGTTGGGGTGATCCTATTCCACGACGCCTTTACCTATTCAGAACGCCATGTCGATAGGGTACCTGCTAATCCGCTAGCCTTGCACCCGAAGTTGGGGGGGAAGAAAGGCTTACCGGTGCTGGAGGTGAATTTGGATGAAGAGGAGGAGGGGAAGAGGTCGATGGAGGGGAAGCCACGGCTCGTGATTATCGGTGGTGGATGGGGTGTACGTGCCCTTCCCCTCCAATTCGGCACACAGGCTGATGTACCAATAGGCCGTAGGACTATTGCAATCTCTCCCGGCCCAAGCATACAACGTCACCCTCATCTCTCCTCAAACGTACTTCGCCTTCACCCCGCTCCTACCCTCCGCTTGCGTCGGGACCGTCGAGGCCCGGACACTTGTGGAACCGCTGCGCAAGACCATCGCGAGGGTCCGAGGTCACTATATCATGGGATCAGCCGTGGATCTGGATATGGCGGAGAGGTTGGTGGAGGTCGAGGTGCCGAGGGATCAAGGGGAGGGGACGACCCGGTGCTATGTGCCTTGTGAGCATGTGCATCAGGAGAATCTCGAGCTGGAGCTGATATGATATGCAGACGACAAGCTGGTGATCGCGATTGGCTCAACATCCAATGACCATGGTGTGAAAGGGTTGGATCACTGCTTCCAGCTCAAAACTGTACCGGACGCCCAAGCCATCCGAAGACGGATCATGAGTTTGTCTCTGCCTACCTTCGGTTGTCGAGACTGACAGCTACAGCTAATCTCGAGCTCGCATCGCTTCCGACCACCAGCCCCGACGACCGGAAGCGCCTGCTGTCGTTTGTCGTATGTGGTGGTGGACCGACTGGTGTTGAGTTCGCGGCAGAATTGGCCGACATGATGGCCGAGGACGTCTTGAAATACGTATGTTCACTCGACCTCGCTTCGCTCGTCCGACTCAGAGGCGTTTCAGTATCCGAAGGTGCTCGAGGGTGAGGTATCGATAGCCGTCGTGCAAAGCAGGGACCATATCCTCAACACGTATTCCGAGAAGATCTCGCAGTATGCTGAGAAGCGTTTCGCCCGCAACGATGTGAGAGTGGTCATCAACGCTCGGTGTGTAACCTTCCGTCGGGGCCAAGCCGTCTCTGAACTTGGATTGTCGTAGTGTACAGGAAGTCACACCTGAAAAAGTTATTCTTTCGATCAAGGATCCGAAGGACAAGGAATCCAAACCGCGCATCGAGGAGATCCCTGCTGGTTTCGTTCTATGGAGTACCGGGATCGGTGCGTATAAACTCCTTCAAGTGGATAAGCCTGATGCAGGGCGGTCCTCATAGCCATGCAACCATTCACTAAACGTCTTGTCGAGCTGCTACCGAATCAGTTCCATTCGAAGGCAGTGCAAACAGATGGCTTCTTACGGGTTGACGGGGCGCCGAAGGGTACAGTCTATGCCATCGGTGACGCATCGACGGTAAGCTATTGTAACCCCTACGTACAAGATTCAGCTGATATTGGTCGAAGGTCCATACAAATCTCGTGAATGACCTGCTGGAGCTTTGGGATAAATTCGACGCCAACAAAGATAATACGCTGTACGTCTCATTACCCCAGCCGCTCTTTTGGTTCCAAGCTGACTGGATCAATCTTTTGGCAGGGATTATGACGAGTGGCAGAAGATGGCAGCACACATCCGCAAGTCACACCCTCTTGCTTCCAAGTATTTCGAAAAGATGTGAGCCATCTTCGCTCGAGCCTGTCACTTCAAAGGCTGATCGAAGCGGATCAGCCGGGACCTTTTCGATCAGTACGACAAGAACAAGAAACAGTCGCTCAGCCTCAACGAGTGCGCCTCTATGTTTGAAGACTTGAGCAAGAAAGTCACAACGCTCCCTGCCGTTCGTCCCCTTAAATTTCGTGTATCCAGCTCAGTGAGAACTGTAGACTGCACAAGTCGCTAGCCAGCAGGGCAAGTACCTCGGCGCGATGTTCACAAAGCTTGCCAAACAGAGCAAGGTGCTCCAAGCCAACGACATGCCTGGTCTAGACGATGAGGGGTATTACGATCCCTTTTCGTACCACAACCTAGGTACTTTGGCATACATCGGTAACTCGTGAGTAGACCTCCGTTAGCGTAAGTGCCGGACTGACAGCAGTAGGGCCGTCTTTGACTATAATGGCTACTCGTTTGCTGGAGGTTTATTGGCGATGTACGCCTGGAGGTCGTACGTTCGATCTTTCAAGTTTGGACTCACTTCAATGACGTATCTCATAGGGTCTATTGGTCTGAGCAGACGTCGATGCGGACAAAGATGCTGTTGATGCTTGACTGGATCAAGCGCGGGATCTTCGGCCGGGATCTGTCTAAGGTCAGTTCGATCGTTTGAGGATCAGTCAGCTTATCGTGATTTCCCGCATAGTTCTGAGTTGGGGAGATTTGTGATACTACGCAATAGACCGATATTACTCAGCGTAGCCGTCATACTGTTAGCCTATCAAAGGGACAGAAAGCCGCTAGCTCGAGTCGACATTGCGGGGATCTGAGCGGCATTTGCGAGAAGACCGCCGCCGCACTGTAACTCCCTCTTGTTCCTGGTCAAAGCCGCCGGAACGGGCAGAATACTTATGTTTTCCATGCTCGCCTGATTTTAGCTTTGCTTAGTTCCGAAGCGCTCAAGTGAGACATCGTTAGACCAGCGCGTCTAGGACACCGGGTTCCTGGAATGTCAGCGAGAAAAGCCATATTGAGTAGGAAAAGCCCAGTCGTAGACCGGCTCCAAGGCACGAAAAGTGTAAAGGCCTTTGTAGCTAGGCTCATGTCCAGGCTGTTACAAGAGCGGCTAGACTGGGCGACTCAGCCGTCCGAGGTGGTACCTGTCCTTACAAGGTATCCTTGGAAGGACGAGATCGAGTCCTTATGCTGTAGCGCAGTGTTTCACAGTCGACGCCTCAAGCTCTAGACTTAAAGAACGTGTTCATACGAAGAAAGGCGACCGATAACAGCGGAGGTGAGTCTGCCGGTGATCGACAGGGCAGGCCGAGCCTCGGAGGTGGTCGGAATGAATGATATATGCCCATGATGCCATAATATACGGCTAGCCCCTCCGGGATCAGGTGATCCTTCTTTAAATAGCGACGGTTTACGGCGAAGGAAGGGACGGAAGGAAGAGGACAGCTACCCCAAGGACACACAGCATCGTCACCAAACACCGAGATCGAGATCGAGATCGAGACCGACACCTACACCTTCCAAGTGAACATCTTCGAGACACCGTTCGTGCATATAATCCGATCTCTTCCCCCTGGCGATATCTCAACCCCGTCCGATCCCTTATCCGAGTCGCCATTCGCGCCGGCACCGTACGAGAGGTGGTTGAAATCAAGGACGAGAATTAGACTCGCCATCTCGGAACACCGAACGCCACGCATTAAATCTACCGAGCAACCAGCCATCCGTTGAGTTATACCGAGCGTGCTACAATCTCAGTGGCGACGCAAGCCGAGCGAGTTGAAAGTTGGTGGCGACAATAGAGCAGCCATCCCGTCGGACGAGTTACCTCCACCTCTCACCCCTCCGCGCCACACCGAGGCACCATTAATCAATCCTCTTCTCTCATCTCGCTCTCTCACGGCGCTGACCCGGTGCCGTCAACGGCTGGGCGAAAGGAATCCCAGTGAGGTGGACCGATCCACGCACATTCCCATTATACTTTACGCTGGGACGTAAAGTTGGGTGAGATCACGGGCGACCTATAGCTCCTGGTGGGCTATCACTTTAAACTCTATTGGAACGGTGGATGAGGTACGGAGATCTGAGATTGCCGTGTATCCTGCCATCCGACGAGCGACGGAGACAATCGGCCTGAGACCGACACACAGGTGAGTACCTCCTAATTGACCTCGAAGACCATTCCTGATCTCTCCTTCCCACCTTCATCCTCTCCACCTATCCCAAAATCCATTTGCTGGCTGTGCCGCATTAGCTATTCTCTCCTTCTCTACCCACCTATATTCCCACGCCCAGCCTTGCTCAAAAGTTCCAAACAATACTCGACGAGGAAGCCAGTCTTCTGTCCACGGCTTGCACAGTCAAGCCCCGTCGTCCCCGTCGCCGGTCCGACCATCACCCCACCTCTCACTCTTGCCCCCGAGCCTGCCACCATGCACGCAATGTTCGAGCCTTCCGCCTACTTCCTCGACCCCACCTCCGAACCCGAGACCACTACCTCCTTCCTCTCCTTCGCTTCATTCGCAGATCTCGACTTTACCTCTTCAGCCTGGAACATCTTCAGTCCGAACTTCTCGAAATCTGCTTCAGACGCCTCGGACACCTCATCCCCCTCACCATCGGAACCGTGTCAGGTCATCGCCTCGGCGTTCGACGCACCGTCGCCCGTGACTGATATCGGGATCTTCCACACTCCAGCCAAAGCTGGACCGTCGAAACTCAGCGGTAGCGACAGCTCAGTGCAGACATTGTCGCACCGATCATCGACTTCATCAGAAGGCTGGAATACCCCGCTCACTCCTTCTCTGACGACGAAATCGTCGAGCGACTCGTTCCACTTTGCAACAGGCAATGTCTTCTACCTCTCCTCTCACCGCTCCGCCCCATTCTCCTGGGACGACGCTTCTACAACCCTTGCTTCCTCTTCATACGAGTCGCCGACCCCTGCTGCCCACCGAACCACCTCCAATCTTACTCTCGGTTCTTCGCGATTAAGGCCCCCCGTCAAGCCCGTCGTCTCGATGCCAGCATTGAAAGAGGAGGTTGCGTCAATCCCATCCCAGTGGTTTGACGGCACAGAGTATGCCGAAGCGTCGACTGCTCAGCATGTCGAAGAACACTTTGACGGGGCAGGCTATGTTCTCACCGACGACTTTGACTCGGTCTTTGGCGATTATGGACTTGGCGACACGGTCCCTGCCGCCAGCACCATCTTCGCTGCTTTCCATAGCGATCATCCTACACCTTGTGACGAAGGGCTCCCCTCTGCTCAGATGTACGAGCACCACAACCCCCCCGCCGATATGTCATGGTTACCCGGCCCGTCGACGCAGGACGTCAGCGGGATGGGCGAGTATGACTTCTCCACTCCTAGCTTCACGATCAACCCCATTGCGGTGATGGCGACGAGCGGCGTCGATGAGCAACCGTCCAGACCGTCGTCTGCGCCTCGGTTGAATGGCGATGAAGGGTCCGAGCAGATGTTGAGCGTCCCAATGGGAGATATGATGACGAGGAGGTGAGTCTCCGTATCCCTGACCAGGTCATATACTGACCTCAGAGCAGCGTATCCTCCGACGCATATCACCATCCGCGAAGCGCTCCACCTCGTGACCTCTTCTCCTATGCACCCCAGCAAATGCCTTCGGCCCCGCCCGCAGTCCAACCTCTGTACACCACAGAACCCTCACCGTCGTACAACGCCATGAGACCCGGCCACTATCCGCGTACCTTGCCGCCGACGCCTACCTTGGCCTCCCGCCGAGTATCGCATCAGCTGTCGATCCAAATCAATCCTCCCCAGTACTCCACCTTCATGCCCTCGCCCCTTCCGCCCACACCGCAATCAGGCACTTTCCTGGACATGCAGCACGCTCAGGCTACGCACATGGTCCGAGCAGGTACCCAACCATTGCCCACCACGAGCAAGCTGCCCGCCCATCTCGATTCGTCCTCAGGACACAATCCGTCAGCGACGCCAGCGCACCTCCTCCGAGCCCAAGCTATGTTGCAGATGCAAGAGGCTAAAGAAGATGCTCAGCGGCAAGAACTTCGACGACAAGCTTCCGCACGGCGAGTCTGGATGGCAGAAGCGTCCGTCATGCAGCCACAGTTCCAGACCCGCCCAAGACAAACCATCATGGGCTGGGAAGGACCTTCTGCACAGACTGGCTCAATGCCAATCGTGACAACAACACCGCTGGTGACCGTCCACCCTCCTCCTGCTTCCTACTTCCTTGGCTCAGCCCCATTCACTCCTCATCGGGTCCACCCACCTCCTCATCCTGGAACTACCCGACCTATCGCCCGCATGCCTTCGCCAATCAAGCGAAAAGCATCGAATTACTTCCCCTCCAAAGTCCGATCACCGTCGGGCAAGCGCAAGCCCAGTCCCTCAGGCGGCGCATTCTCATGGGGCGAGACGACATTCATCAATCTCACGCCCGAGGACGCGGACAAGTTGTTGACGGGCGTAGCACCGAGCGGCAGTCAGAGTAAGCGGAAGCGAGAGGAAGATGCGCTTCGGGAGATGTCGGGTGAGGTTGAGATTGTGGGTGAGGATCGGGAACGGAGTAAGGTCGAGAAGTGACGAGTAGAGGTTGTGTAGCATGGACAATGGACAATGGACTGTTGATTGTTGTAGTTAGCAAGTACTATAGTCACCGGATGCAGGCAGCATGTCACTCCGCCCCACCTTGTTGCATTCGTACACACAAATGGTCGGTTCAACGGGAATCACACATCTCAGGGTAGCAGGTTATAGCATGGTGCATAGATGAAAGATACAACACTGATCTGATCAAATACCGAGCTCACGCCTTCCCCTTCCGACCCTTCTTGGCCTGCTCCCCATCCCCTCCATCCTTCTTCGCAAACATCCTCGCCTGCAGCGCCTCAAAATCGGCATCACTGATGTCCTTTCCGACGCATCATCAGCTCGTATTGCTGACATTCCGCAAGTCGTCATACCGGTGCTGCGCCATTCTCCTCAACCACCGCATTCCCCTTCTTCCCCTTGGCTCTCTTCTTCTCCCTCTCCTCCTCCTCTATCCGCCTATACTTCTCCTCTAGCGCATTCAACCCGCCCTCCCTCTCCCTCTGCCGCTTCACAATCATCGCTGCCAACCCGTCCGCCCCGTCCCCACCAGCCTCATTCTCCTTACCCTTCCCATTCGCCTTCCCGTTGGTCTTCCGCCCGCCCTTCTCTCCCGACCCGTAGAACTCGTCCCACACGCCCAGCTCCTTCGCCGTCTTCTCAGCCTCCCTCGCGGCCTTCTCCGCAGCCTTTACTCGCCTAGCCCGAGCTTTCTCGTCAGTCGAGGTGGTGCTCCATTTCTTGGTTGACTCGAGCTTGTTCGAGGCGATCAGGGTGTTGAGGGAGGTGATGAAGCGCGACTCATCGGTGATTTGGGAGTGAGGGATGGATTCGAGGATGTGTGGGAGGGAGCCAGAGTGCGTGATGTATACTTTTACGAGGTCGTCGAGCTCTTCTTGCGAGCCTGCGAGGATACATGTCAGCTGGAAAGAGGATTAGGGCAAAGGGGAAGACCGACGCTGATATCGAGCTTTGTCGTCGTCCAGCATCTTCCGGTCCACTCGTTGGAAGAGAGACTCGAAGTACGCATCCCATCCCATGGACTCGGCGTCCGCGAATGGAAGATCATCCGTTCTGCCAGTCGCATCATACCTGTTCTACCGTCAGCTCTTACGTCGAAAGAATAGCTCGCTCGGCTGAATCCGGACATAGAGCCTGACCGTTTCCGTTTCCCCTGATCCCCCAGAACCGCATACGCGAACCCGACCTTCTGAAACTCCCTACTCAGCCGTTCGCGCTCAGCCTCACTCTTCGACGCATGTTTGTCCGGGTGAAGTCGAAGCGCCGCGTTTCGGTAGGCGCGCTTTATCTCGTCACCTGTGCTGGTGGAGGGGATGGAGAGGGCGGTGTAAAGGATGTCGGGAGTCTCTGATTCGGCCGGGGTGAAGAATTGCATGAGAGGGTCCGGGTGGTCGTCCATCTTGGTGAAGGAACTTTGGTATGGGTTTTCGTGGAAAGTCAATTGGAAAAGTCAAGCTGAAGGAGATTTTTGACGCGAAATAGCCACATTAGGTGCATTCCGGGCTTCATCCCACGTTCTTCTTACTTTCGTCCGCAAACGGCCCTTCTTAGCAGAAGCATTCGCTTGAACCACTCGCTCGAAATGGCACGTCTGTCTGTCTTCCCATTGCTCGCAGCTCTCGTCTTTACAATCCTCTTCGTCACCTCCTCATCAGCAGAGGCTGCCAAAGGTCCCGTCATCACCCACAAGGTCCACTTTCTCCACCTCCTCCCCCCTTCGGATACTCGACTGATCTTTGCGGGACAGGTGTATTTCGACGTCGAACACGGAGTTAAACCGATGGGAAGAGTCGTGATGGGACTGTACGGCAAGTGAGTTTGACCATTACCCCGGGCGGAATCAAGGCTATTGACGAGGCTACGGTGAAGTCCAGCTGACATATGGTCTCCAAAGGACGGTACCCAAGACGGCTGAGAACTTCCGAGCGCTCTGCACAGGTAAAAAGGATGGTGGTGAGGAGCTTGGGTTCGGGTTTGAGGGGTCCGCCTTCCACCGGATCATCAAGAACTTCATGTGAGTATCGCTTTGTAAAGCTGTAGAAGCCGCCTGTACCCCCTCCTAGCATGAGCAGGCGGATGGAACAGAAGGGCGAAAGCTGATCACAATGCTTTTGTCTAGGATACAAGGAGGAGACTTCACCAAGGGGGACGGCACAGGTGGGAAGTCCATCTACGGCAACAAGGTGTGTTCCATCGATCCGCCCGTGAAAGCGGGATTAACGGGAGCGAAAGTTTGCAGATGAGAACTTCAAGCTCCGCCATACTGGACCTGGCACACTTTGTACGTCCGTGATTCTCTCGACAGCTTTTACAGCTGCCAATTGTGCATGACTGGGCTGACACAACTTACAGCCATGGCAAATGCTGGAAAGGATACCAACGGGTCCCAGGTCGGTCAACAGCTCCCTTAGGCAAACACCCTGTTCTCACGCTAGCTTCAGTTCTTTATCTGCACTGTCAAGACTTCTTGGCTGGACGGCAAGCACGTGAGTCATTCAGAGGCAGACAAAGATCCGCTCGCTGAATTGATCAGGTCGTCTTCGGTCATGTGATTGATGGCATGGATGTTATCTACGCGATGGAGAACGTCCCAACTGTCCGTGGCGACAAGCCACTCGAAGCGGTGACGATTGCAGCGTCCGGCGAGGTACGCTTCTGAGAGCCGCAATACAGCTTCAGCTGACATTCGGCCTCTAGCTGCCCATCGAAGAGGAGATTGACGACGAGGGCAACCAGGTACCTCTCCGCGTTGAGCTCTAGTGTGGTACGCCACGGGGCGAATCAAAGAAACTATCTGAAGCTATGCATCTTTTCCTCCCGACCCACTCTCAGCCCGACTACGAAGGGGACGAAGACGAAGATACACCCTTCTCCATCCCACCAACCGATACCGATGATGGGCTCGAATACCTCGAGGAGCCGGAATCTTCCTATCCCACCCTATCTTCCCCGTCCAAATACTTTTACCTCTTCCTCTTCTTCGTCATCGGACCGGTGGGTGCTGGGGTGTATTTCCATGGTGGTGGAAGAGAGCGTGTCAAGCGCTGGAGGCGTGGCAAGGATTATGAAAAGCTCGAGATGGGCCGCGCATGAATCATGCATCGCATCTGTACAAGTAACGCTGACAGGATGAAAATTGACTACACTCACAACATTCGCCTACGACCGACAAAACAGTGTATTCAGTACCGATATCTGTCCCCCGCTTCAAGTTCTGCCTAGCCATCCCTAGTACACTATCCGCATCGTCCATTGTGCGCAGCAGAAGCTCGTCATCCACCAAACCGCGATCGAGCCATTGTATGAGTGCGGACTGAAAGATGCGTCGATAGCCAGTACCTCCTCCCAAACAGATTCCATCGAGGGATCGTCGATTAACAGCTGGCGAAGGTTGCGCGCAAAGCGAGTCTCGTGATCCCAATGCAGCTCCACGGCACGGCGTTTGGCGAAATCAAACAACTTGTGTAGGACTGATGTCGCAGATGAGGGGTAAGCAATGATGGAAGCTTCGACAAGTGATCCGGCCCTATGCGTTGAACATATCCGCCAGGCCTCATCAGGGACAAAACGTTCCCCGTCCCGGACTTCCATTTCGATTCCCGAAATCCTTGGCCAACGAGGCGCAGCTGGACGAGGTCAAATGTGCCTTACCCCAACCGCCTCCCTCCACCTCTCCAATTCCTCCCACTCCACATCCAGTGCCCTCACCGCGTTACTCAGATACCCCAGGTCGGAGCTCAATTGCGCTGCTCCGGGCGGCGAGAGTGTACGGATGGAAGGGAGGACCGATCGGTTGAGGTGGGATAGAGGGTTAGGGAATGGCAAGGACACATCGTGTGTGATATTTGGGGGAAGGTTCGAAGAGTATTGGTCGGGGGAGATGTCGTACCCGATCAAGGTAGCGTTGGGTAAGTCATGCGCGAGCTCGGCGAGGAAGATCCTGTGAAGGAATCTTCAGTCTCGACAAGCGAGATCCAACAATCTATTCACCCAGTCCCGCAGGCGATATCTGCGATTCTCAAGTTCTCCCTCCGGCCCAGCTGGATGGATGGATGTAGGGTTATAGCCGAGCGCTGAGCAGAGGAGCTCATGTTGATGATTCAAACCTGCGCTGGGTCAGCTCTCGATGGGGAGTTGATCTCTAGGGACTCTCGGCTCACCTCGCTGACTCTTCCTTATCCCGAGGCAGTAGGCACTCCCTCGCGATGTCGACCATGACGTGGTCAATCTCTCGGTGTGATCCATCATGACGATCACTTCACTTGCTTCTCGCCGGATGCCCGCCTGTTACCTGCACGTCGGGAACTCGGTGTGGTTCATTAGGGGCGCGCGAGCTTAAAGGTACCCTTCTTGGACGGCCCGGGGATAAAAAGTGATATCGAGTAACAAAACTCTTGCCGGTCTGTCGCTCCCCCGGTCAGCTTTGGACCGGCTCATCGGGTGATCCGCTCCCTTTCGGCTCAAAGATAGTTACCTGGTTGATCCTGCCAGTAGTCATATGCTTGTCTCGATGATTAAGCCATGCATGTCTAAGTATAAAATAAACAAATTCATACGGTGAAACTGCGAATGGCTCATTAAATCAGTTATAGATAACATGATACCTTCTCGAATTCGCACGGCCTTGTGCTGGCGATGCTTCATTCAAATATCTGCCCTATCAACTTTCGATAGGATACGGGCGTCAATCGAAGCTGCTTACCGGAGTTGCTCACATAACGTCTGGGCGCCGGAATTTGCCGAGCGAGGTTCCATCCGTGTGGAGGCTTCGGTCCTCATTGCTCGATCTCGTACACCTGTCTCTTGAAGCCCGAACGGATTCGCAAGGAGACGAGCCCTGCAAATCGACCTTCGCTTGATCAGGCGCTCGTTGGCTTGGGCACAGGCCGCGCTTTCATAAGTCCGTCAGGCCCCGCTGGACATCAGCTTAGTCACTACCCCCTCGGTCTCGCCAGGGGTTGATTTTGGGATCGTCTTCGGTCGGTTGACGCATACAATCCCAAGAAATTCGCCCGCCAAGATGTCTTATAACCCGCTCGATCTCGGTCAGCCTTATGGCTCCGAGACTTCGCTAGCTACCGCTCACGTCAACTCGTCTTCGAATCTTCACCTTCCATCCGGGATGACAGAATCTACGAGGCATCTTCCGGCTATCGCGGAACCATCGACCACCTCGGACACGCTGGTCAATCACACTGGGTCAGAATCGAGTCAGCATAGGTCTACGGTCCCCAACCAGCCCTCCACCTCACCTCCACCTGCTCCCCTCTCGCATATCCGTTCAGCCCCTACAACCTTCCCGGTCAATCCCGCAGCTCACCAGCCGAACGCTGCTCAAGAGCGAGACAACGTAGCGAGAATGACTTCGAATGACAGTACCGATGGATCGCCGACGCCCACAATCCAGGGATCGAATGACGATCATCAAGGCGTACCTCTAGCAGCTGGCGGGCTGCAGCTGCACGGACAGCCATTGCCTGGTTCCAAGGCTCGAGATGGCGAGATTCCAGAGAAAGATCCTCAAGCTGCGGGGATGGGTGGGAAGACTGGACCCGGTATTGCGGCACTGGGCGCAGCCGTACTCGAGGTGAACAAAGATGGCGAATACGATGAAAAGTCCGGGAAGTGGGAGTCACCCGCTTCTTCCGTTGACGATATAAAGAAGATAGAGCGGACGATCTCGGGTACGGTAATCCCGCCAAGAGCAAATACAGCCGCCGGTGGCCAGACCGTCCAGGGATTGGGTATGGTACCGGTCACCAATCGAGAATCGAGGGCACCCTACGTGGGGTTCTTTGGGGGTGTGGCCCCGAGTGGGGCCGATGCCGAGGAGGGCCTGACGGTGGCACGAAGTCTTGGGGAGGAAGAAGAACGCGAAGCTGAGAGGGAACGGAAAGGAGGTCCTGATCCTTGGTCAGTACGCTTCGATCCTGGCGAGAAGGGCAACCCAAAAGTGAGCCAAGACATCGTGAATTCGATCTCGCTCATGGGCTGACAACGCGTAGAACTGGAGTCAGGGATATCGGTGGTATCTCACCGGTGTAGCCGGCTTACTCGTGCTCAACTCAACCTTTGCCTCCTCAGCCCCATCCGGTATCATTGGCGACATGGAGAAGTACTTTGGCTTCGGCCGAGAAGTCGGTATCCTCACCCTCTCCTTGTTTGTCGCTGGTTACACCATCGGTCCGCTTCTCTGGGGCCCGCTTTCCGAGTCATACGGCCGTCGCCCTGTCTTCCTAGCCTCCTTCCTCGTCTATACGGGATGGCAAGTCGGCTGTGCTTTGTCCAAAAACACCGCCTCGATCTTAATCTTTCGATTCTTGAGCGGATGTTTCGCATCGGCGCCCTTGACCAACTCGGGTGCCCTTCTTGCGGATATCTGGGATAATGATCACCGTGGACAGTCGATGGCAATCTTCGCTCTCGCCCCGTTCGCTGGGCCTTCCCTTGGCCCAATCGTTGGGGGTTTCATCTCGGTCACCGGAACCGTGAGTTGGGCCTATTCTCGCTCAGTCTTCGAGACAAATTGACCACCAATCGCAGGACTGGCGCTGGATGTACTGGGTCCTTACCCTTTTCGCAGGGTTCTGCTTCTTGGTTATCGTGTTCACCGTCCCCGAGACGTATGCGCCTCAACTGTTGCTCCAAAAGGCAAAGAGGCTTAGGAAGGAGACCGGAGAGCAAAGATGGTTTGCGCCACGTAAGTAGCTACATGATTTGCGAACTATTTCAATGCTGATTGATTGGTCGCCGGTAGTGGAGAGAGTGGATCACTCCTGGAAGGCAAGGCTTAACGACATCCTGCTCAAGCCATTCATCATGCTCGGTATGTCGTTCGTGAACTCATTTCGCAGGAGGAGACTTATGTGTCTATCTCAGGACTCGAGCCCATGTTGCTCGCGGTCACTCTCTACATGTCCTTCGTCTACGGGGTCGTCTACTTGCTGTTTGAAGCCTATCCTTTTGTCTTTACCGCCGAACGCGGCTTCAATACGGGCGAAGAAGGACTCATCTTCCTTGGCTTCTTCCTGGGCGGTTTCCTCAGCGTCGTATTGTTTGTTCTCATCCCTCGTGACCAGTCATCTTAGCTCATCTATCACACAGTTTCTTGACCGTCATCGAGCCCAGATTCCAGCGATATCTTGCCAAAGTTCACCCACGTCCGCCGGAACCAGAGAGGCGACTCGAGTTGTGTATCATATCCGGTTGGACCATGGTCATCGCCTTCTTCTGGTTCGCTTGGACATCGTACCCTTCGATTCATTGGATCAGTCCTACCCTCGCTGGGACTTTTCTCGGCTTCTCGGTGCTTGGCATGTTCGTCAGCTTGTGAGTTCGCGTCTGTCCTTGGTGGATTTCCAGCTGAAGATTTGACCATAGGTTCAACTACGTGATTGACGTATACCTCTGGACGGCTGCTTCGGCCCTTGCTGCGACGAGTGAGCATGCCCTCTCCATGACACGTGCTGAGGCTAATGTTTCCATCACAGCTGTCACCCGATCGGTCTTTGGAGCTGTCTTGTTCGTGCTCATTCCACTTCACTATCGAAGCAATATCACTGACTCTCCTCTGGTAGCCCCCTGTTCGCCACCCAGATGTACGCGAAGCTTGGCAGTGAGTACCTCTTCTTCGCTCGCTCGAAACCATCTGATCAAGCCAACTAGCACATTGGGCTTCCTCCCTACTCGGCTTCATCGCCCTCCTTATGGCGTAGGTGTCGCTCTTCAAGAACCCCACACGAGCTGACTACTTGTTTCTAGGCCGATCCCCATGATTTTGTTCAGGTTCGGTCAATCCCTCCGCCAGAGATCTCGATTCGCGCCGAACAAGATGTGAACGGAGTTTGCGGGACAGCCGGACGGATTGTGGTTTTAGAATCAAAGGAATTACGGATTTACGGAATCAGAGGATTTGCGGTCAGGAGATCAAGAGTGATTCGGCAAATGTATCCCTATCATGATGATGTATGCACTTTATCTGCATCTGAAGCGAGACGAGCCTCACGACGCAGTGGATGCGCGCGTGGAGAGTGCGGTTAGCAATCCGATTATACTTCCCTTTTCAATCTGGTCCAAGCTGCTCAGAGAGCGACACCGGTGCAGTCTTCATCACGCGTCAGCAACGCCAAGACCACGATAGTTGGCCAAAACTCCCTATTGAAGCAATTTGCGAAACCCGCAGCAGCCAGCGCATAGCTCTGGCTCTGTATGAAGCTTCCCAGCTTATACAGACCCTTATCGGCGCCCCTCGAGTGATCGCATTCGGGCAAGGTATACAGCGGGAGCGCGGCGTCGGTTAGGAGCATGCGGACGAAGGTCCCGTTTGTCTGTCACTCCATTAGCATCTCATCTCTGCGTAGGATGTAGCCCACGAACAGAGCGTGAAACGTATGACATCCGCCCGACGATCAAACGCCCTACAAGGATGAGCAAGACAATAAGAGAGCCGGGTGAACTAGGACGTACCGCCCATTGGTGAGATGAGCGCCGACTGCCAAGCTCGATTTGGATCAACCTGATCGAGCGTGATGTTCCCGTTGTAGCTCGCGTTAAGGAGGCCCATGGCGGTGATGATGCTCTTGAGGCCTGATGCCCAGACATCTCAGCCTACATGTTGCCTATTGAATCAGGGTGAAATCACCTGTGTCATGACCGAAATCGAGCCTGATGGTCGCATTCAGCGGGAAGGTCGACGGTTCGGAGTCGAGCGTGGTGTCCACAGATCCAACTGGGACGACGGAAGAATGGTTGAGGCTAATCAATGCATACAGTCAGCTTCACTGTCATGAAATGGGGAACATATCTGATTGAGCTGAGTTCACTCACCGCGCGATCATTTCCGCGACCGTTCCAACGCTCCAAGCAGTCCCGGTTCGTCCACCATACCCCGCATTGTCTAATCGATCAGCATTGCCTCCCTCACGCCGGAATGAACATACCGAATTGGGTCAAATCGTAAGCATAGTTGTAACCCTTGCACTCGTCCTCGGTGAAGATGGCGCAGATCGGTGACGGCCTCTGCAGACGGAACGAATCGAATGCGCAGGCATTCATGATGGCCGCGACGTCGGTCGCGGTGAGGTTGAGCTATTCAACCATATAAGTGTCCCGGGGGAAAGGTAAACATGCGCCCGGCATCAACGGCGAGAGACGCTCCACGACTAGAGCTGTTGAGGATTCCGTTCGCCGATGATGAGATGGTGCTTGACGCCTGGTATTGATCAGTCTGGGTGATCATAAGAGCAGTTGTACGGCCTTCACAGGACAATTGGCAGACGGCAAGGTGGAATTGAACGTCGGGTATTCCTCATCAGCGACGCCGAGGTGGTACCAGCGGGAGCTTGGAATGGAGTCCGGAGTGACCAGCCAATCTGAGCGAGAAGCATAATCAGGACCAAGTAAGCCCCCGGCAAGGCCTCGTCGGTGGCGGTGGCATTGACACGCTGCTGATGCTATAATCGACTTCGTTTCAGCAAACAAGCTGATAGCAGGGAGATTGACGAACCGAGGAGCGGATGGGGATGTTTGGGCCGGTTCCAATCGAAGTAGTCGTTCTGAGGCAAGAGGGCGATGTATTGCCTGGACCGAGTCAGCAGCGGTCATCCCTGCAGGAAAAAGGGTCGGCCAGTACTGGAGGAAGCCACCCCCGTAGGCTGAAGCCGATCCTACCGGAGTCAGGAGTTCTGCTGGTTGTGTCCATCGGAAGGATTGCAGATACTGTAATTTAGGGTCACTCCTGCAACACCGTCAGCGTTACTCCTCGAGAGGATCTGTGATTCGCTGGCATACGTCTGGAAAGCGAACGAAGCATTCGCGAGCTTGTTCCCGACCCCTGCGCACGATAGCCGTATGGGTTCCGCCCGAAGCCTCCCTCTCCGCATGCCGCATATACATCTGCACCTGATTGACCGTACATCCTTCCGGTTGTGTCGGTCCCGTCGGTCCCGTAGACATTCGTGGTGAGGAACCAAGGGGAGAACGCGGCGAGCTTGGTGAACGTAAAGTGGGGGAGCCACGAGGAGGTGAAGTAGCCGAATGGTGGGAAGGTTGGAGAAGCTGGAAGGAGGAGATGGAGGAGGTGTAGTCGCGGCGAAATGGCTGGGAGGGGAGAGCGAGAAGACCTGGGAGAAGGGAGACGACGGTCAGAGTGAACGAGGATCATGGTTGTTAGTGGAATATTAGGATGAGATCAGAAGTCCCAGTCATGAAGGTGAAGCCGCGTTCAAGAATACCAAGAATTCATTTTGAGATGTTACAGGCTACTACTGTAGTTCGCTACGGAAGGCTGGCAGCATCCTTCGGTTCCGGTTGCCACGTGATGTGAATGGGAGCAATTTCCGACCCAATCTTTTCCGAGTAGGAGCTCGGGCTGACCCTGCTGAATTGCCCTGCTGTTTCATCTCGTATCACCGTTTCCTATCACTTCTTTCATGTCTCGGGGCGTGCATATCATCGGGATTCGAGCTTATTCATTCAGCTTCTGAATATCGTAATCAAATCAATACTCCCACACGCCATGTCCACGGGATCCATCATCGACCTCCGCTCCCCATCTCCTCAACCCCGCCGAGTCCGCCGAGTCAGCTTCGTTTCCCCTCCTCCCAATCTACCCCCAACACCTCCAGTCCGCTTTCGATCTCTTCTCAATCCGCCTCGACCCGCTACGCGAAGTCATATACTGCCGGAAGGCGGCGCTGGTGGGCGTAGACTGGCGGATGTGATCCGCCAACGGGCGGAGGATAGGGAGGCTCGCGAAGCTTCGGCGGACTCTGCACTAGCTTGGAGACCTCATGGGCCTAGGAGAGTGGCTATAGACCTTCCGCCGCCTAGAGCCGGACCTTCGAGAGCTGGAGCGAGGGAGGAGGAACCGATTGACCTGGTTGGATCGAGTGATGATGATGATGATATCGTCATGACGGGGGCGAGCAATGTGCCTCGCCCGGCACCTGTAGGACAGCCACTACCTGTGCCCCGAAGGGTGATCCCGGGGAATGGAGGGTTTGACAGGGCTATGGAAGGTGAGCTTGGCGTATTCGACTGCATCATCCTATCTAAGCTGATCATCTTGCTCCTCTCTTCAACCCTTCTTCGATACCCCTTGCATGCGCTCGTCTTAGCAGAATTCGATCAGCTCCTCGAACGCCGACGCGAAGCTGCCAATGCTATTCTCGCCACAGAAAACGATGAGCGCCGTCGAGCCGTCCTTTCCCCTCCTCCCGTACAACTACCACGACGGATCGGTTTCGGCGGGGCGGTCTACCGAGCCGGCGATCGACAGATCAACTACGAGCCTCTTCCCGATGGGTACAATCAGGCGGCGAGGATTCGCGCCGACAATGCGGTCAGGCAATGGGAAGCTGTCGCGGACGATTTCAGTCAGCCGAGAGTTGGAGGTGCTGGTTGGAGGGCGAGGATGGGTCAGATGGTTGCCGCATTGGGCGGGATTCCGATGAGGATGGAAGAACATGCTGGGTGGCGCGGCGCAGGCGGTGCGGGGAGGAGAGAGGACGATGTCGCCGGGATCATTAACAAGGTCGAGCTACCTGGATTCGATCCACCGCAAGAGGGCTTCACCGTCAACTTCGAGGTCGAAGAGGTTCCGTCACCGATCGCGCTCGACGAGGATGGTCGTGTGATCGCCTCGAAGTCGTCACAGGTCAAGACGAAACCGTACCTGTCATGCGCGACATGCCCGGAACCACTCCTCGTTGGCTCGGCATATCGATCCTTTGCCGATCGAGTTTGGGCCCTCCGCTGCGGACACATGGTAGATCAACGATGCCTCGATGCGCTTTCGACGCCGATGACGGAGGACGAGCTCGCGTCGGTTCACCGGCATCCGCCAGGCGATCTGCCAATCTTAGGCGTACATGCGGTCTCGGTCAAGAAGAGCAGGAGCAAGCGTGCTAAGGTGACGAAACGGACCAGTCCTCCTCCTCCCGCGGAGTATGAATGGCGGTGCCCCGTCGAGGGGTGTGGGAGACAGCACTGGAGCGTCGAGGAGGGAGATGGGTGGGTGCAAAAGGAAGGCGAGGGGGCTTTATCGGTTTATGCCTGAGATCGGGTGGGCGGTGCATGGGTTGACGAGATTGTACTATATTCATGCTTTCATCACATCATTATGCATGCCTCATACCTCATGTCAATGCTTGTCAAGATGAAGCCTCAGCTTCCGCGGATACAATACTCGCAGGTCACGATTTGACCCCGGTGGAGGTTGACCAAGCGTCCTCTTATATTCCACTCATCCTTCTGATCGTTCTTGATTACCCATCTCTTCCCCCTCAGTAGAGGTAGACTTTTGGATCGTCGTGATCACCACACAGCGTATCTATTGGCATTCTGCATACCGAAAGATGTCAGCTCCCTCCACCTTTAACCCTCAACATCCTCAACCATTCACACTCGAACAAGCGATGCTCCTTGAAGTAAACATGCTCGTCACTGGTACGTTCTTCCTGTATTTGCGTTTGCTCTCCATCCTGCTTCTGACCCTGCCGCCGAAGCGCTCCATCGTCCTTTTCAAGTTTCCCCGTCAACCGATCTCGGGTATGCCAAGGATGAGCTGATGAGGCGCAGAGATATCCCGCCTGCAAAATTCCATCGCTCATCTCCAGCGGACTCAAACCGAGCTGCTGCACTACTTGCAAGATGAGGAAGGGGAGGATAACGATGGGGAGCTGGGACGAGCGGTCAGGGAGAATGAGGATGTCATGTACGTTTTGATTTGTTCTCCCCTTTCAGTGAAGTGCCAATCGAAGTGTATGATCGCCTCATGGAGGATCAATACGGGTCTGTAAGCTGATGCTGGTCGTGTAGTGCAAGTCAGACGGAACGGATCGAGATGATCAAGGTCGCGCTGCGAAAGAAAGTCGGGGATGGTGCAATGAGGCATTACGGCTTCGTCCCAGAGTCCGGGCGACCGCCAGATTCGGGTTCCAGAGAGAGGCAGGGGAGTGGGACAGGCGCATCGACTAGAAGTACTGAAGTCCATGAGGAGAATGATGACGCCGTGTACTTGTGATATGTAACGAGATTGCATCTCATGGCTACACGTATATACTGCACTCGAACTCTATGATATCGTAATTGTCCATCTCAATCTTCTCTACCTAAATCTGACCCAACCACCTCTTCTTCATAGTCGTCACATTTCCAGCCGCACCAGTCGCAGTGGCGATCGCGCTGCTCACCTCGCTGACCTGAGTGGCGTTCAGGTCGCCAAGCAAGTCCGGAGGCGCGGAGGTGTCATTGCTGGGTGTGTAGGTAACATTCCCGGCGGTAACGTTGAAGGCGTACGTCGAGTTCACGGCGACCTCCTCAATGCTGGATGGAAGGGTACCGTCTGCTTCGCATCAGCATGTAGACGACGAAGAAAGCGGTGAGACTGACTCATTGTCATCTGCAAGCCGGTAGCATTGCATACACCGTCGAGATACTGGTTGACAGTCATGTTGCCCGCAATCGAGATCGAGCCAAGCTGAGGGTACTGCTCCTCGATCAGGTCGACACCGGCATAGATGCAGTCCGAGCAAAGTGCGGTATGAGGGATCATTCCAAGGAGGTTAAGCGCGGTTGAGTTACCGCCGAGGACGAGAGTGTCGACGAAGGGGTTTGTGAGATTGGCACCGAGGTATGCGGATACCTCAGTCAAGACGGAGGTGACGCAGAAGGTGCCGTTGGTCTGATTGTATTCCGACGAAGTGATAGGGATAGTAGCGTTAGTCCCGTTGAAAGGCATGTCCCTACGATTCCCGTCAACTCGCTGACACTGCCGGGCTGCAAAGGTACTCACGTCTTCAGGCACACAAGCTCGCGAGCGAGAGGGTAGAGCTCGAAGATATCTGTGACGGTAGCATTGGTGATCCCCGCGCTGGCGAGATCGCTGGCGCAGCCCGTTATGATGGATGAGGATGCGTTAGTGAGGGTCGCGTTGTCGCAAGGAGGCCCGCTGCACACGCCGGCAAGGTAGGTGTCAAGACCGGGAATGATCGAGCCATTCGCCAGAATGACTGGTTTTGTCAGTGTTGAAGTAGATAAGTGAATTGCAGCATACTGGGGAGGATAGCATCTGCCTGCACACAGGAGAAGAGGGGCGAGGTGGGTGATAAAAGCTCGATCACGGTGGCCTGACAGCTTGACGAGAGGCTGAGGGGAGTTTAGGTCAGTGTACGGAAATACCAAGGCTTATCGCCACTCACCCGAGAAGTAATTGCTGAGCCAGAGCTAGAGGTGAAGATGTCTGTGATACTGCTGATGAGGCGACAGCGAGCGCTACGAAAGAAGCAGTGGCGAAGCGCATTTTGCAGGGTAAACGATGGACTGTTCACACGCTCACAAGAGGATTAGTGGGTGTTGGCAGATCTCGTCTACAAGAGGTTATATATTCTTGAGATGGGGTTTTTTGCCCGCAATACGTCATTAGCACATGCCGATGTCTCGTTCGGCGGGACCTTCTAGTAATATGCAGGGTCCAGTGATCCAGCGGAAAACCGAGATTTGTCTGCTGGCTTAGACGGGAGTATATACCGTCCTCAACAGTCGGGTCCAGATGTCAACAGCTCTTCACCTTTCCCGGGCTCAAGCACATCCACTACCTAGTCTCTGAGACTCACGGCATTTGCTACGATTCCCCAAGCGAGATGAGCTCTTCCCGTTTATAAAGGACATTCGTCACCCAACACATTATGACGTAAATACCTCCGAGGTGCCACGTGGTGGTGGCGCCTCTAGTGCCCAAACGCTTCGTTCAAGTCGAACCGTTCAGGTTCACCTAGCTCCAGACATCAGCTATGCTTTGCCTACCTACACAAAGACCGAGGCGCTTAGATGCGAGGGATGAGCCACTCAGCTGGAGAGATGAGAAGGGGGACGTCGCAAAGTTGGCTGACGAGGATGAGATGCAAGCGCGTCTACAAGCGCTGAGGAAGGAGATCGCGGACGCCAAATTGGATTGGTAGTGAGTCTCGTCATTGGCGCCCATCCGGATAAATCGCTGATGCTGTGAGTATAGTATCGTCCCAAGTGAAGACGAGCATCAAGTAGGGCTGTCCTCTGATTCGCCGTCCGAGCTGACCGTCGCAGTCAGAGCTTCTTGGTGAATCCGAAAAGCGACGCGAGTACATCTCCGGGTAGGTCGTCCACACCACCCCTTTCGAACCTGAACCGATGGAAGCGAAGATTCTCTGGCTCGGCAGGAGCGGCCATCGTCCCGTCCTCGGAGATATCTGCGAAAGCCAGGCTGTTCGCTGATTCGAGATACTGGATCCAGGCGGAGAGACAGATTCCGAAGGATGGTTGGGAGGTGGTCAGGGTCGGCTCGACTGGGTCAAGTTCCAGGAATGATATTGTGGGTAATTGGGTCAGTTGGATATCAAAAGTGAGCCAGACGATTTTCTATCGGAGCCCACACCTGTACCGACCATCAAGTTCCAATATGTTTTGAACGGGAGTTTTGACTTTTGACGTTTAGCGACTGGATGCTGGATCCCGAATCGGCGTCGATCCGAAGCTCATAAGGGTCAGTAAGTTGCCCACATCTTCGCGAAATGTACACCCTTGACGGACTACAAGTCGATTCGAATTCAATACACAAATACCTCGCTCAGACTACCACTCAGCTCATTGCCGTTACCGAGAATCTCGTCGACCGGAGTCGAGCACCAGTTTCACGTTCTCTTGGACCGCTCAATCCCTACCCACTTAACCTATCTGGCGAAGAAACATCGAAGAAGCTCTTTAGGGTCCGGAACGCCTTATCACGGCTCTCCAAGACTGACGGGTGGATATACGTTCTCCCGACCCTTCCCGGGATCGCTTGGCTGCTCAACTACCGCTGCCCGTCGGATATTCCTTACTGCCCGGTGGCTTACGCGTATTTCGTCCTAACACCCACAAGGTGTGCGATCTTTGTCGACGAGCGGAAGGTGCAAGATGCGGAGCTGAGAGTGAGGTGGGATCAAGAAGGTCTCGAAGTACGCCCATACGGAGTCGAGGAGGTCTGCAAGTGGGTGGAAGAGTATCACGCCGAGGTGAGGATGAAGCGGGGGATGAAGACCGATCTCAAGCTGTACGCGCCGGAAGAGTGTAGCTGGGCGTTATCAGACATCCGCGGTGAAGTACGCCTTGCATTTGGTTGTCTGCGATCATTGGTGACTGACTACTCGAGCAGATATCATTCGACGTCATACCCGACCCGGTGGATATGGCCAAAGCGGTCAAGAATCCCGTCGAACAGCAGAATTACCGGAATGCCTATCTACGAGACGGACGAGCAATGGTCAGTCCTCATTGGGGTTGTATAGGCTCCTGCAGAGAGAGTCACCCTTCATTTTGACCATGCTGACTCTCCGGAAGGTGCGATGGATGGCGTGGCTCGAGGGCAAGATCCTCAAAGAAGAGCGTCCTGTCGGGGAATGGGCGGCCGCACAAACTCTGGCTCGATTCAGACGGCGGGAAGACATGTTCGCGTGAGTCTCCTGACTATTTTAATGCAAGGTGACTGAAGAGAATCGAAAGGGGCCTCGCATACAAGGATATCTCCGCCTCAGGTCCGAATGCAGGTGACATACTTGAATGAGGCGCTCAGACTGCGCTGATTGTGTAGCATTACCACACTATGCTCCGGAAAGGGGTACCGACCGGCTCATCGATGCCGAATCGCCATATGTGATGTGAGTGGCTCGGTCAGTCTAGAGCTTAACCTGACAACGTACAGCGATTCCGGGGCGCAGTACCTCGGTAAGTCATGCTATTCCCGAACAAACGTCATATGATCTGTAGCAATGCTGCCGGTCAGGCAGATGCCACCATCGATACGACTCGAACGTTCTATCTTGGGAAAACCCCTTCCGATGATGTGAAGCGCGCGTACACCCGTGTCCTGCAAGGCCACATCGCTCTCAGCTCCACCTCCTTTCCGTCCGGTACCGATGGAGATCGGCTTACAATGCTTGCGCATGAGCCCCTTTACCGGTAGGCATGGACGTTTGTCCTGGAACCCAGCTGAGATAGTAAAAGGGACGGTCTCGACTTCAAGCACGGAACGGGGCATTCGGTTGGGTCGTATCTTGCCGTGCACGAAAGTCAGTCATCCGGGGTTATAACTAATGTCAGCATTGATCTCCAACCTCATACAGATCCGCAGTTCTCCCATGGGTATCCGTTCCAGCCAGGACACATCACGACCATCGAGCCGGGCTTCTACAAGGAGGGTGAGTGGGGTATACGGACGGAGAGTGTGTATCTCTGTAAGAACGTTGAAGTGAGTCATGGACTTCACCCCCAAATCGGCTGTCTTACGGCGTGGCAGACAATGTACGACTTTGGCGGAAAGGTTTGGCTTGGCTGGGAACGTGTCACGCAGGTACGCGCCTTCCCAAGTCTACAAGCCATTGCTCATACGCGTGGTGCAGGTCCCTATCCAGACCTCGCTTTGCAATTGGTCTCTCATGTCGAGAGCGGAGATCCAGTGGCTGAACGATCACAACACCTCAGTCCAAGACAATCTTATGCCTCTGATGGATGGGGACGAAGATAAGGAGGCGAGGGACTGGGTGAAAAGGATGTGCAAGCCGAAGAAGATCTGGCCTTGGACAGGTGTATGAGATATCTATGTGCTCCGTCCGTCAAGACATCTTGTTAGCATTTGATGGTATCCAAGCATCTGGCGAATGACTGTTCCCCAGCTGCCCTTCCACCGGTAGAAGGTGTCTTAAGCAATACCGACGTGTTCCAATGCCAGACGGTTTGCGATGTCCAAGTCAGAAAGACGCACACAGCAGAGCTGCCATTCGGCCCTGGCGGATCTTTTGCCATATGCCACGCCCTGCTGATTCATCAATCCAGCTTATCATGCTCAATCCATAAGGGCTCAATTCTCGCCCCTTGCTTCTCAGTCGGAATAGGCATGGACGCACTCGACATCGGTCCGACTATATCAATGGAGACATCATCAGTCTCCACCCACTGTACTATGGGCGAACTCACCTCCAGCAGGCAAGATTAGATCCCGAACAATTTCCTCGCCAGTCACAAGCACCCGCTTACACACCGCACACCAAGCTCCTGAGCTTACCGAGCCTGGCCAGGTCTCATGAGGACTTGCAATCTGAGGTCAGAGGGACCCACCATACGGCGCGCTTGAGAAGCTCAGAGTCCAAGCTACCGGTCCCGGAACCCAACCTCGCGGTAACCAGAAGACCGGAGATTTGCGGTACCACCAAACCAGCACGAACTCGGCGCCGGTGGTGAGGAGCCATAGGAGCGTGGAGAAGCGGAGCGCGAAAGAGGTGCGGGCGGAGGTGAGGCTATCATCTATGTCCATCAATCTTATGTTTGCTCATGCAGCGAGCTAGGGTGGGGACGCACTGATCGACTCGAGATCCGCCATTCCTCTATCGACCTTCCGCTTCAACTTCGCCCATTTGGCGAATTCGTCTTGCGAGGATGTCCGGGAAAGCTCGGATTTTTGCTCCAGGACTTGGGAGCGGAGAATACGTTGTCGAGCAGAGGAGGAGGAGAGGAAGAGTCGGGAATAGAGGGAGAAAGCCTGGGTTGTCATGAGCTCATATCCAGATCTCTCCTCTCTAGTTTGGTTTCCGGCAATGCGTGGCTTCCCTTTCGGGGCTATCAGGAAGGACTGAGGATTGACAAGGAGAAATGTCAAGCTAGAACATTGCCCATTATCCCTCGCCTTCTGCAGTACCAAGCCAAGGATGTGAAGGTAAGATGCCCAACTTACCAGCTCCTGGAGAATCGATTTCCCGACCGATGACACCACTCGAGTGAAGAGGACGAAACCAAAGAAGACTAGGGCGAGGTTCGTCATCTTGGAGTGAAAATCATGGGAGTCGAGGAGCTACTAGCTCGAAGCCCAAAATGTCGGATCCGGAGAAAGTGTAATAAAAGGCATTGATATTCGTGGTCAGGCGCCACAATCGCTTTTTACATCAAAACACAACACGCGCGACTGGCTGCAGCTGAACCTACCTCCTTCAAATTCCTTTTTCCCATTCCTCTTAGGGCATATAACGTACGAGCAGGAAACACGGATAGCGATCACGCGTCAATCTTTGGATATACATGGCGGCGAGGCGGACTTCTGCACGATTGTCGGGCGGGTCGACGGACGGAGCGGAGATGGCTGGGGTTCTAGGGAGGAATGGTGCGAAGTTGGTCAACGGGAGAAAGAGATCATGGGGGCGAGAGGATGATCTGGCTACGAATGGGGATGTCGAGAAAAAGAAGCGGAAGAAGGAGGTGGGTCCGAAGCCTGCAAGAAGAGAGAAGATGGGTGCTGATGGAGGTTCTCTTCGAGCAGGTCAAGAAGCAGCGTAAGTGATGTTGAGATTTCATATGGGTGGTAGCCGAAGCTGATGATAGTGCATAGCTGCTTTCAAACCTCAACCCGTCCCTATCCTCAATTCCTCAGATACTCCACCAGACGACCTCCCCGTCGACCTTCCCCCTCCTCCATCAGAACGCAAGATCGCACGTCGGCGCGAGTCCACCCGGGCGATACGAGAACGAGCGCAGGACGAGTCGCCCCTTATGCGTTTGAAGCGGCAAAAGATGGCGGCGACCAATACAACGACGAAGAGCATGCCATCACGGTCACAACGGACGGAGCGGGATGACCTTCTCGCCGACATCTCCTCAGATCCTAGTTCAACGAGACCGCCCCCTCAGGTTGATTTCCTGAACTTCTCCGTCTCGCAACGACCCCGACCGTCAGCTCCACGTCCCGCTTCGCCTCCAAGACAGCCATTCTCCTCATCTTCGACATCTGGACGGCCAAGTATGGGACCACCCACCGGACCGTTCGTGCGGAAAACACGAAAGTCGATGAGAGGGATGGAGGATCTCATGTCGGAGGCGGTGGTGCCGGTACCGGACAGCGAGACACCGATGATCCGGAAGAACAAGGAGCTGAGAGAGGCTCAGAGACGGAGTAGTCTGGGGATGAGAGGGCAACGCGCGAGCTCGAGTCTAGGCAGAGGGGAAATAAGTACGTTGCGGGAATGGCTACAGGATCGGTGTTGATCCTCGAGCAGGTATACCTCATCCCTCTGTGGACAGCAGTACCTTCTATAAACACATCACTCCTACTCTCCCCGAACCCCTGCGTGCACGGCATCTATTGGTGTTCTGCGCCAAACGAGCATTGGACGCCGCGATCGCCACACCGCCTTTGAACCGAGCGAAGGGAAAGGAGAAGAGCAAGGACGAAGTGAGGACGCAGGAGGGGGACCGGCTGGTCAAGGAGATTATGGAAGAATTCCTGGCAAACCTCGGCAAGGGTGGGATAGATACAAATGTCTTTGCACCAGGGGTAAGTGCCTTGTCAACCGAATCACGAGACGTCGCTGATGAGACTAGGGCGTTGTATCCTCTGGACTTCCAATGCGATCACATCCGCGGAATGTTTCGAGTCGAGAGGTCGAGTCCAGCGCGGAAGCTGTCGTCAAACGGTAAGCATATCGAATTGCGGACTGAAGTTCAGTTGAACGCGTCCACAGGTGTAAGCAGGAAGACGCGCAATGGTCGTCCTTGATCAAGCGGGCCAACGCGAAGCAAGGCGAGGTCATCGGGAGATTACATAGGAAGAAGGCGACCAACTCGGAGCCTGACCTTACAAGAGCGGAGTCATGGATGCCCGACGCGATGGGCATTGCGAATCAGTTGATTGCGGAGGGCGACGGGGATCTATCGGTGATGGGAGAATTCGCGGATGTTCAGTACAAGGTGCGATTTCCGGCTCTGCCTGATCATCGACCTCCAAGTGACGGGCCATGTGCAGGTCGATACGCTGCTACAAACCAGTCATGCTGCGCTTCAGTACTCCCTACAAGCTCAACGGTTTCTCGACGGTTTCTTCTCCTCCCTCACCGCCGATCTACGATCTCGAGAACGGCTTGGCCTCCCGTCCGTCCTGCCTGGAAACGACTCCGACTCCCCGGACGCGATTGCCCTCCTCTCCTCCGCCCGTGCTGGTCCGTCATCCTCTGCCACTTCAATGAGCAGGGATCCGATGCACATGCTACGCGCGCTGGCGGCTGCAGAAGCGAAGCAGCAGAGCGAGGAGACGGTGGCTGCAGCGGCGATGGTTGCTCCTGTGACAGCTATGACACCGAGACGGCCTGCGCCCGGGATGACACCGAGACGGGCAGGGGTTTTGGGGATGGGGGCAACACCCAGGCGTGGGGTGTAGGGCAAGGTAGGGCCGCCAGCTGCTGTGACCAAGGCGGAGTGATGGTCCGAAGGGGACTGCGTCCATGATTGAGAGTGTGAATTATAGTTTACAGTGTCAGGGAACGAGGGGGTGATCTAGTCTTTGCATTCTGGGGTTATCCAATTCGACTCCAAGCAGGAACCAAAGTTCTCTTGTCGACTAGCAGACGCATCCCAGTGTCAGATCGACTGATCACCAAGGTGTCGGCCTCCCATCCAAGGGTCTGCCGTGATTTCGTCGCAGCTTGTCGAGCTCGCGAGCCTAGTCACGATTCAGCTCATGTCAATCTTGCACACTTCGGTCCACATACCTTCCTCCCGCTTACCTGCGTCGTCCCGATGGTACCGTACTTGTCATCTTTGATCTTACTGAGACGGATCGGACGGTTCCCCACGTATTTGCCTGATCGTGACGTCAGCAGTCGATCTGCGACCTATCCAACACCTGGATATAGATGGAGGGATGCAGTACGGCTACTCACCGTCCATCTCTTTCCAAGCCTTCAGAAAGTCTTCGGGGTCCTTAAAAGCGATGAACCCATACTTTGCCTAGCACCAATCCATCAGCTTGGTTCTTTAGCCCCCGGACCAAGGCGGACTGACCTTCTCGCTGAGACGATCCCTCACGACCTTGCACTTGCAGTAACTCGGGTACTTGTCAAATGCCGAATCCAGCGTCCGTTCATTCACATCATTCGAAACATCGCCCACAAACAGCCTGAACCACTCTACCCCACCACCCACCATCAGTCCCTTCCCCACGCAGCCTGTTTGTAGAAAAGGGTGAACTCACTTGGATCCCAATCAAGTAACGTCGGATCCTCCCAAGTCTTCCCATTCCCCTTCCTAACCACCGTCTCCCTCTTCCCCGGCGGCCTGTGTTTCCCGGTCCTAGCCAACTCCTGTGCAGCACCGGGCAGGTACGCGGAGGACTGTTGGATCAGGTCGGTATCGAATATCTGGCGGGTGACACTTGGAGGTAAGGGTTTGGAGGAGGTGGAAGTGCTGGCGATGGGTGCCGGGGTGACGTAGGACGCGGCGGTGGGGTCGTAGGAGGATGTGGAGGGCGCGGTGTCGGAATGGGATTGGGATTGGGATTGTGGGGTGAGCGTGGAGGGGTCCAAGCCTTGTTGGGCGTAGTACTGGGGGAGCGACGTCAAGGGGGCTGGCTGGGCGAGAGGGAGGGGGGTGACTTACTGCTGCCCACTAATTTCTCCGGCCAAATATAGGATAGGGAACATGAAACGTCAGCCCAGACGGAAACGGAGAGTTGGCAAACCATCACTTACCGCCGCAGCGTGCTCCTCTGGAGTGTAGTTTTGTTGACCAGACATGGCGAGGAAAAAGCAGCGGTCCGCCTGTTTCACCGAAGCTGTTTCACCGAACGCTTCTTGATCACCTGGCTAATGGTACAGGTGATTCCGGTTGCACAGCTTATGGCGGGAGGAATCCCTTTGGTGAGGCGGAATGCTCGAGGCGAGAGACTTGTTGGCCCCGGGAGGGAATGAAAGGGTGGGAGCCAGAGAAGAGGGAGAAGCTTCGACCCGATTTCTTTGTGGAACGGAATCAAATCAAACGCAGCATTCCTCCCACACCATCCGATAGCATCTTCCTCCTCCCCATCATCCGTCATGGACCTGAGCATGATCGGCGAGATCTTGGATCAGGATCCATACCTAGCGTACCAACCTGCCTTTGTCCATTCCCTCCCTATCCAGCTCTTCGTCAATGCGATCACCATCACGCTCCTCTGCGTGCTCTTCATCCATCTCCTCTGTCAGTCCTCCCCCTGTGTCGCTCCATTTATCAACACATACCTGATCCCCCCTCAGTCACCACACAATACCACTATCCCCTCGCCCCGCTCAATTACTGCCTCCAATTCCTATCCATCGTCCTCGTCCTCACCTCCGTCCTCATCAAATGCGTCATCATCCTCAATGCTTGCGGTGATCAAGGAGACGTGTGGCCTTACGATCTTATCTACGTCGCTGTGACTATACCGCCGACGACTTGGTCAATGGGGAGGGACGCTGCTTGGTTTCTCCTCCAAGCCCTGAACATGGGGCTCGCCAATGTAGGTGTATCCGGCAATATCAACCCCGATACGCTGACATGGGTCGCCAGATCACGCATGTCCAATTCTTGACACTGCTCTATCCATCCCGGACCGAAGCTAGGCTAATCCTCTGCGTTCTGGGTAAGAAAGTCTTCTGCTACCAAATCACATCTCTGACACCTCGTAGGACCCCTCGCCATCACTTCCTCCGGCCTCGTCTTCGTCGCCATGTCCGCCTCCCAGAAGATCCTGGACGTCGGTGACTCCATCCGCAACGTCCTCAACTCAACCCTCCTCCTCATCTTCGCCATCGCTCTCACCATCTGGGGCCTCCTCGTCAACCGTCGCCGAGCATGGAGGACAGATGGCGGTACGGCAGTCTTTGGCTTCGGCGCACTCCTTCTCGCGGTCATCACCACGACCTTCAACTTTGTCGCCGTGGCTGAGGACGGGATCGAATGGTTGCAGCATTTGCTGTACGCGGCAGTGCTCTGGCAGACCTGGTTAGGATGGTGGTGGTGGGTCGGCAGTGGGATGGGTATCGGCGAAGTCGAGGTGAGTGATGTCTTCACGGTCGACGACGAGTGCTGAGGGTCACGTAGGACATGATGGAGCGCGCCGAGAAGAAGAAGCGCAAGCTCGCCAAGCATGCGACCCGTCAAAGAGCGGATGCTGCTAAGAAGGGCACTGGTCGCAAGCGCGCTTCGTCCTTGCCAGGTTTCGCCGATGGCGGTATCGCCTCGGCGAATACCATGGCGGACTTGAGGTCCGGCGTTGCCAGTATCATCCGAACACGAAGCAGTACTCTTGGACGGCAGCATTCATTAGGGCCGACGCAGTCAACTAAATCGCAGCACATCGAGGAGGGAGTCCTATCCACGCCCGAAGGGGACATCATCGAAATGGATACTATCCGGCCGGCCACCGCGACGCCCCTACAAGAATCGGCAGACATATCGTCCCGATCCCCTGATAACTCGCGAAACATCGTCTCCACCAGTTCGGAAACGTCGTCAACTTCTGCTACTCCATCTATACACGTGCCACGCTCGGTCTCGCAGCTCCTTTCCTTCCCTACAACTTGGCTGCAGGTCTATCTCCGAAGAGTGCGGCGCGCTCATCACGATGCGACCAGGAAGCTAGCGCTGGAACGCGCCGAGCGGCGTCAGCAGATGGTCGCAGGTGAACCGAACGGTGACTTGTCAGCCTGGCCTGAGGACGGGCAGGCCGAGGGAGAGCGAACTGAGCAGTTGAGAAAGGCAAGGCGTCGAGCGCAAGCCGAAGCCGCGATAGTAGGAGGCGACGGGATCGGTTGGGGTCTGGGCAGTTTTGGGATCAAGGAGCATCACGAATCCGCCAGCCGGCTTCAAAATGCCAGGGACCGACTTCAAGAAGATCGATTGCTCAGCTCGACTGTCGACGCCGAAGACGAAGCTGGTCCCTCGACACTACCGAACGAGGGAGAGCCCGCCCGAATCGCAGAGGAAGATTGGGAGGACGTGGATGATACAACGAGTTCGGGAGGCGGACCAGAATGGGATGATGGGGAGGGAGGAGCGAGCCGGAAGAAGCCACCTGATCGCAAAGATGGGTCCGGAGCGGGATGGTCTTGGTGGGGTCCGCTCAGGGATTGGCGTTTGGCGGATCGGAGTGTATTCTAGGTTGTATTCCTGGAATATACGGTTGTCGTTATGCGGCATCGAGCATCTTGCTGGAGTTGTACTTCGCCGTTGAGTTGCAGCGCTGGATGCTGCCGGGGCCCAGGCAGCCATTTTGCAGCAATATTGCGTCCGCGAGTTGCTCTCGTGCGAGTCTCTCCTAGTATGGTCCCGCCTCGCGTTTCGAGGTGGTGACCGCTCAGCTTCCGTCATCTGCTCGTGGGCGACGCTTTCAGATTCCGGGACTCGCCTGCGGTGAGGCTGTGAATCACATACGAAGCTGAGAGCCGTCCATTCGTGCACTGTGCGACTTCGTGCTTGATATGGTGATCACCGTCTCCGCTGTCTCGTATCAGGTGGAATGACGCTCGCCGGTCTGAGACGGAGTCTTCCTAGCGCCTCCACGAGACTCTTACAAAGGGCCTCGAAAGGCGCACTGACGATCTCCGCCTTGACGAACGCAAAGTACACCTTGTCTAGCGTCTCCTCAGCCCAAACCCAAAGCTCGGGCGAGCTTACGTACCTGGCCTGACAAGATCCGCTCCATCTCGCGTCCTCAACCCAACACCCCTATTCGCCACCAGATCCAAGGCCGCCTTGAACCGCCTCTTTGCCCTTCCCCGCTCAACAGCCAATTTCGATACCTTGACCTTACTCGCCACCATCAGAAACGTCACCGACTTGTCCGCTCGACTGATCTTGTGCTTGTGGTAGTCCTGGGGGAACGCACTGGGCGGTTGTTTGGGAAGGAATTCGGAGGGGATGGCTACGAGATCGAAATACGGGTTGGAGGTACTCATGGCGCCCTTCCGTCTGTAAATGGGGAGGGCGGTGAAGAGGTCGAAGCCGGAGAAGGCGACCTGATGGGTTTTAGCGAGTTAACGGAAATGAGTGTCAGGACTAACAGGTCTGCGTTCGGTCGCTCGCGGGGACATTCGGGAGAGATCTGGAATATAGACGGGAGAAGGACTCGTTGCTGTCTGCCCTCGAGGAGCTGGTGAAGGGGAAGCTGTGGTCAGACCTGCTGGAGGTCTCCGCAATGATTGCTTCGTCGTCTGCTTCCCCCGTGGTCGATCTGTATACCCAGCTGGAGCGAGAGGCGCCAGTCTCAGATGTGATGCCGGGTTATGAGTCTCGCTCTGATGCGGTGGAGTTTGGCCAGGCGGTGCACGGGCGATCATCCTGCCAGCCGTCTGGGGAGGTACAGGACCATCTGCCGTAGACAAGTCCTCTCGCAATTCAGCGGTAACTGGTAGGACATTTCGGAAAGTTTCTCTGGTGCCAGGTTGCGTCGATCGAGGGCGGGCCGTCGATCCGCTCGCGGTAGAAGGATCGCGCCTCTTTGTCTGATTCAGTATTCCCTGTCGGACAACTGCCTCTTCGAGGTGCTCGGGAGACGTCGAGAACCGCCTGCAAGGGCCGAGGCGGGACCTTGAAAGGTCACCGAATCTTATCCGCCCACATGAGCAGCACTGCGAAGCTACAAGATTTGTCAGCAGGGGGTGATACTGAGGTAGGAGAAGTCTTTGCCTTGTTTGCGTACCAGACGACTGAAGAGACATCGTGACGCACTCATCCGCCGTAACCTAGAGCGCCTTCCCGCTATGTTGAGCCGCAGTATGATCGATCGCCCTTCCCGAGCACGAAGCGTAGAATGAAGTTATCGGGATGAGCACATCATGTATAGACGAAAGACAAGAAATGTTCGTAGGACGTTTCAGATCCTTCTCAGGCACGCCGATTTTTTTCGCTTCACACTTCACCATCATAGCTTCATACGACACGAACAGAAATCAAGCGGACAAGATCTCCAAAGGCAGCTCGTAGATCAGTCAGCATTCCTGTGACTTGTCATGGGATGCAGCGATTACTGTGCCATCGTCATTGCATGTAGACAAGGTACAGCTCGCAGCGAAATCTCGAGATGTCAGCCCTAAGCGAAGCGCACTTACTGGGAAACAAGCCAATGGAGCGTATTATAACAGGCTAATGCGAAGCATGGCTCTCCTCCGACGCCATTGAGCTCGCGGATCGTCGTACATCTCGATGCGACTCTTGTAAAGTGGGAGTATCAAGCGAAAACAATTTCGAGGGAACTAATGATCTTGCGGGGAAATTGATAAGCAAGACACGTCATGCTAGCGGCCTTGGAAAGCCAGACTGCCACCGGATTGATGCTCACGGCGTTTGCTGTACCCGAAGCCGAAATCGTTGAGCTCTAGCTGTTGATCCGAGCGCTTTCGATCTTCCTTACCTGCAAGCCGATATCATCCTGTACGTCCTCCCCTGAGGTAGTCCACATTCGCTGACAGCAGGTCTTCTTTCTCCCTCATCGACTTCATTTCCTTTCGGACAATCCCGCCGGTTGACCTATCATCCTTCTGTCCGACCGGTATCAATTGCCAATCCTTCCTATCGTTGATCGCACTCTTTACCTTCGACTGGCTCGTCGTACCCGGAAATAGCAGAGCAATATGGCCGACGTAGAGATGGCTTCCGCGCCCAAGCCTCGATCGAGTGAGTCAATCTGGTCTTTATCGACGGAATAGCTACTTTTCCTCCCGTTATCCTCGTTCTTCCTGTGTGACGGGAAGGAGCGGATTTCTGCGGAAGTAGGCTGATAGTTTCAGACCTCCGAAGCGGTAGCAACCGCGGTCATCCCACCACCGTCATCCCCAAAACCCTCAAACCCTCGCACAAGAAGGGTGTCCGGACGTGAGGCGCCAACTCATTGAATTTATCCCATGTACTGACGCACTCAACCACCCAGTGAGAAAAAGACCTTCGTCAAATCGATCATCCGCGAGGTTGCCGGCTTCTCGCCATACGAGAGGCGTTTGATGGAGTTGCTGAGGAATTCGAAGGACAAGAAGGCGAAGAAGCTTGCTAAGAAGAGGGTGAGTGCGGATCAGCTATCATCGATCGTATCTCCGTCGAATGCTTCGACGGTCGTTGCTGCGCTGTAAGGGTTGTGACCGCCTGACACGATGTTCCGCAGCTCGGCACACTTCTCCGCTCCAAGCGCAAGATCGAGGAGTTGTCCAATGTCATCCAGGAGCAGCGTCGCCAGGCCGGCCACTAGGCAGATAGGAGCATTATGCACTATCTTTCGTGACATGCAGGACTCCGACGATTGGTTGAGCACCTCAAGCATCTCACCTGCTCCTGATGGCTGAGAGTGTCTGGCAAGCGGGTGTCGACAGAGCTAAGGAGTACATGTTATATTGCATGTCATATCCGCATCCACACATCCTCTCTGTTCTGCCTCCATTCCCTCTCCTTCTCCTTCTTGACACCATCCGCATCCATAGCCTCGTCCTTCGACCCGTCTCGCCCTTCGTTGGCCCGGACCTTCATGCCCTCCCATACTCCACCTCTGAGGTGGTTCCCCCTATGTCGCCAGCCAAACTAGTCGAGATGAGGATCAGCTCGACGGTTCCATTTCCCTACAAGGAACAAATCACCTTGACTAGACCGGTGATGACACCGATTCCCATACCGACCCCTAGTCCTGGCGCAGCGAAGAATGCGACCCCGCTTCCTAAAGTCCCCAATAGCATTGCACCGATGCTTGTGACTATGGCGCCATACGCAGCGTATTTAGCATATCGGATGAGTCGTCGAATAGCATAGCGTAGCGCGTATCTGCAGCGGGAAACATATCAGCACGTCCTATAGAAAGGATACATGCACTGAGATACGGACCTGGTGGTGGTCAATGCAGATCGAGTTGCAAGCGAAGCGGGTGCGACGGAAGCTTTGGAGCCATAAGCGAGGTAGGTGAGGTTGACTTTCGCTTTCTGCAGGGAGGATGCCGCGGAAGACTGAGCAGGAGGCTCGTGGGCATTGTTGGCTGCAGCAGCTGACATGGGTGTTTACCGAGGTTATATATCGGTCTTCGGGGATCGCAAAGGGATGTTTTGGGGTCTCCAAGGAGATAGAGCTGAAAGGAATGGGTGAGACAAAGTTAATTATCAAGGGGAGGAAGCCGCCGGCTGTATGACGCATCGCCGAGCCATCGAAATATTCTTCTCAGATCCACCTTCATCTGTACTCCCTCTCCTCACTCTACCTCGCCAAGACGGCAGATGCCGCCGAAGATGCCCGCAACTTCTACCCGTCCTTTCCGGATCCTCGCTCTCCCTCTCGCCCGTCTCCCCCGTCCACCTCAACCCTCATCGCAACCCTCCCAAACTCCCCCTTCAGATCCAGCAAAATACAGCAGCCCATTGCTCCTCTTCCAAGCCCTACAACCCGATACATCACCCGATAAAGGTCCCAAATCGCTACCGACGCGAGCGCTGCAAAAAGCTTCAGATTCTTGGTTGAAGCTGGGGGCGAGGCCGAAGGATAGCTGGATGTATTGGTTTTATGCAAGAGGGGAGGGGTTGATGGACCGGATCGAGTATGAGGAGTGGTCGCTGAAAGGGATTGTTGAGGGTCAGGGCGTCAAGATCGCAACAGACGGGCAGGAACAGGAGTTGATTGAGGTGAGTTGCTAAGGCTGCCTTCGGTGACAGAGCTGATGAGGGGTAGATCCCGTTGCTGAAACCGAGATTGGAGGGAGAAGTTCTACCCCCCTTGTTGCCGAAGCTCCATCGATTGCTATTACATCGAATACCATACCATCGAAAGATGATGGTCCGTTCCCTCGTCTTGTACGTATTTTCTCCTTCAACATCGCTATACAAGCTGAAATCCAATCCAGTGCCCCAGTGACCTTCCCCTTCGCCCTCATCCCCGTCATCCCAAACTTCCCATTCTTCTACATCCTCTGGCGAGCATGGTCCCACTACAAAGCATGGCGAGGCGCGAGCTACCTCGAATCTCTGCTCAAGCTGGGGATGATCGTCGAGAAACCCAGTCCCGAGCTAGACGAGGTGTATCGGAGTACAGGAAGAGGCGCGACTGAGGAAGGCAGTGAAGAACGGGCGCCAGATCAAACGTCCTCCGACGGGGTAAAGCTGGGGGTGGTATCCGAGAAGGCGAGAGTCCAGGAGGGAGCGAAGTCGAGTGGAGCTTCGGAACTGCCGGAGCAGGCGAAAGGGAATGGACCGGCACCGGATGGGACTAGTACACCTCAATCGATGATCTATCAACCCGCTCCGGCGATGTCTCCGACTTCAGCAGGCGGGAAGACGTCGAGCCCACGACATCCTTCAGTCTTGCTTGGATTGGGACAGGCGCCGTTGCTAGCCAAGGCGTTCGGACTGAAGCCGAACGAGGTGATGGACGTGAATCGAGCATTAGAGCAGGCGGACGGAAGGGCGAAGGCGGCCGATAAGGCCAAGAGCCAGGAGGGTGTGGATAGTGAACGGGATGAGAAGCAGGCACCCGGGACAACATGGAGAGGCAACTTACATCGATGATGGAGAGTGGCGTAGATGGCATACATCTCTCACCCGATCTTTCTTCTCTACAACGGGGCTGCCGCCTTTGCGAACCATCCCGCTAGTCTCCTCAGCCGTACCTTGCCCTCGACACCTCGATACTCTCCCGGTTGAAGCCTGCAAAGCTTGCATAGCATGAACCTGCTTTCCATTCCTACTTGACTTGATCACTGTCTCCCCCAATCCTGATCAGTATCCGGACCGTGGTATGCATGTGCGCTTGATGCAAAGCCTACTGCGCCTTTGTCCTCCGAACGTCAGGCATTCTAGGGGCCTCGAGCTTCTCTAGCTTACCTTCAGGCTACCTAGAGGTACTTAGAAAGCATTCCGCGTCTTCTCTTTCAATGCTTTGTGTGTATCTGTCTCATGAGGTCTCTTCCATCCTCATGGCCATATTACGCTGTATTTCTCATACATGGCATGCGCAGGAAGAAGGGATTAAGTCAGGTTGACTGAAGCTCAGCTGGCTGTAGATGAGTAGATAGAGCAGAAGAGAGATAACGCGATGCGATAGGGAGAAGTCTCGTAGACAACGCGAGGGTGACACGTGAGACCTATCAGATCCCCTTGTCAGGGATTGTTGCTTAACTCATTCGCTAGTCCCCGAAGCGTCCTTCGCCGCGGCCGAGACCGCCGGTTCGAGTCACTGGACGCCTCCGATGAAGACCATGATCGCCCAAGCGCTAGTAGGGATATTCGTTATTTGAGGGAGAAATTGAGTTGT
>JAABUH010000518.1_pt1 | contig 56319 bp, 55 predicted proteins | sample 5559121 | NCBI WGS metagenome assembly JAABUH01 (sample SAMN10711871, study PRJNA513364) | rock metagenome | isolation source: Antarctica rocks | place: Antarctica: Victoria Land, Battleship Promontory nord | collected 2015-12-28 | reverse complement strand
TCAATCGAAATCCCCGGCGTCGCGGCGCAGTTCGGTCAACACGGACACCAGCGTGCCGACCCGGCGCGGAGACAGGCCCGGGCGGGCGAACACCTCGGCGTTGAGCTTCTCGGTGGCCACCTCGGCCTGCTTTCGGCCTTCAGCGGTGATCTCGACGAGTGTGGCCCGACCGTCGCCGGGATGCGGCACCCGCATCACCAGTCCGGCAGCTTCCAGACGGTCGACGGCGTTGGTGACGCTGGTGGGGTGCACCTGCAGGCGGGCACTGGCCTTGTGCATCGGCAGCGCCCCGCTACGGGTGAAGGTGAGCAGCATCAGCAACTCGTACCGGGAAAAGGTGAGGCCCAGCGGTTTGAGCACCTCCTCCACGCGCGCCAGCATGATCTGTTGCGCCCGCATCACGGACGTGACCGCGGCCATGCCGTCGGCCACCTCGCCCCAGCCGTGCCCGATCCACTGGCGACGCGCCTCCTCGACGGGGTCGAGGTCAGACATGCGTTGATCAGACATTGCGCCGGTACTGTCCGCCGACCTGGAAGAACGCGTCGCTGATCTGGCCCAGCGAACAATGCCGCACCGCCTCCATCAACGCAGCAAAGACGTTGCCTTCACCGGTCGCCGCCTCCTGCAGGGCCGCGATGGCCGACTCCGCGTCACCCTGATGACGGTGGTGGAAGTCGGCGAGCCGGTCCAGCTGGGACTGCTTTTCCGCCTCGGTGGCCCGGGCCAGCTCCGGGCTGGTGGGGGTGCCGTCGTTGTTCGGTTTGACGAACGTATTGACCCCAATGATGGGCAACGAGCCGTCATGCTTGCGGTGCTCGTAGAGCATCGACTCGTCCTGGATGCGGCCGCGCTGGTAGCCCGTCTCCATCGCGCCGAGGACGCCACCGCGCTCGGCGATCCGGTCGAACTCGGTGAGCACGGCCTCTTCCACGAGGTCGGTGAGCTCATCGATGACGTAGGAACCCTGCAGCGGGTTCTCGTTGTCCGACAACCCCCATTCCTTGTCGATGATCATCTGAATGGCCAGCGCCCGGCGCACCGATGCATCGCTGGGCGTCGTCACCGCCTCATCAAAGGCGTTGGTGTGCAGGCTGTTGCAGTTGTCGTAGATGGCGCACAGGGCCTGCAGGGTGGTCCGGATGTCGTTGAAGTCCATCTCCTGCGCGTGCAGCGACCGACCGGAGGTCTGCACGTGGTACTTCAGCTTCTGCGAGCGTTCGCTCGCCCCGTAACGCTCTCGCATCGCGATGGCCCAGATGCGCCGCGCGACCCGGCCGATCACCGAGTACTCGGCGTCCAGGCCGTTGGAGAAGAAGAACGACAGGTTTGGCGCGAAGTCGTCTATGTTCATGCCGCGGGCCAGGTAGGACTCCACGTAGGTGAAGCCGTTGGCCAGCGTGAACGCCAGCTGGCTGATGGGGTTCGCGCCGGCCTCCGCGATGTGGTAGCCGGAGATGGACACGGAGTAGAAGTTCCGCACCTGGTTCTCGATGAAGTACTGCTGGATGTCGGCCATGCAGCGCAGCGCGAACTCCGTGGAGAAGATGCAGGTGTTCTGCCCCTGATCCTCCTTGAGGATGTCGGCCTGCACGGTGCCGCGGACGTTGGCCAGCACCCACGCCGCAATGTCGGCGCGCTCGGCATCGGAGGGCTCCCGGTTGTTTTCGGCGGTGAACCAGGCCAGGCGCTGGTCGATGGCGGTGTTCAGGAACATGGCGAGAATGGCCGGGGCCGGGCCGTTGATGGTCATGGACACCGAGGTGGTGGGGGAGCAGAGGTCGAAACCGCCGTAGAGCACCTTCATGTCCTCCAGCGTGGCGATGGACACCCCGGAGGTGCCGACCTTGCCGTAGATGTCCGGGCGAAGGTCGGGGTTGCGCCCGTAGAGGGTGACCGAGTCGAAGGCGGTGGACAGCCGGGTGGCCTCGTTGCCGGCGGAGAGCAGCTGGAAACGGCGGTTGGTGCGGAAGGCGTCGCCCTCCCCGGCGAACATCCGCGCCGGTGCCTCACCCTGGCGCTTGAACGGGAACACCCCCGCGGTGAACGGGAAGTAGCCGGGCAGGTTCTCCCGGCGCAAAAAGCTCACCAGCTCGCCGTCGTCATGGGTCCGGGGCAGCGCCACCCGGGGCACGGCGTTGCCGGACAGTGTGGGCCGGCGCAGCGGCGTGTGGATCTCCTTGCCCCGCACGGAGTACACCAGCTCTTCGCCGGAGTACTCGGCCACCCGCTCCGGCCACGCTTGCAGCAGCGTGGCCACCTCACGATCGAGCTCAGCTGCGTCCCGCAGTGCCTCGGCCTGGCGGGAGGCGTCACCGTCGAGCAGCTCGGCAGCAGTACGCAGGTGCTGGCGGCGGCGGGCCAGCTCGGCGTTGCGGGCGGTACTGGCGTGGTAGCCGCGGAGGGCGTCGGTGATATCTGCCAGGTAGCGCGCGCGGTTCGCGGGGATCGCTGAGGTGAGCCCGGAGGAGGCCACCACGTCGACCCGCGGAAGCACCCCAGCGCCGAAAGGCACACCCTGCACGGCCAACAGCTCCCGCAACTTCTGGTACAGCGCGGTGACGCCGTCGTCGTTGAAGCGGGCGGCGCTGGTGCCGAACACCGGCATTTCTTCCCAGGACGCCTTGAAGGCCTCCCGGTTGCGGACCAGCTGCCGGGCGACGTCGCGGCGGGCGTCTTCCGCGCCGCGACGTTCGAACTTGTTGATGGCCACCACGTCGGCGAAGTCGAGCATGTCGATCTTCTCCAGCTGGGATGCGGCACCGAACTCCGGGGTCATCACGTACAGCGAGGTGTCGCAGAACTCGACGATGGCCGCGTCGCCCTGCCCGATCCCGGGGGTCTCGACGATCACCAGGTCAAAGCCAGCAGCCTTGCAGGCGGCGATGATGTCGGACAGGTGCTCGGGGACCTCGGCGCCGGCAGTCCGGGTGGCCAGGGAGCGGAAGAACGTCGTCCCGCCCTCGCCCGAGTCCAGGGCGTTCATCCGGATCCGGTCACCGAGCAGGGCTCCGCCGCCGCGCCGACGGGTCGGGTCGATCGCGAGCACCGCGATCCGCAGCTTGTCCTCGTTGTCCAGGCGCAGTCGACGCAGCAACTCGTCGGTGAGGGAGGACTTACCGGAGCCGCCGGTGCCGGTGATGCCCAGCACGGGCACCGTCCGAGCTGTCGCAGCCACCGTGACCTGCTGCGCCAGCTCGGTGGAGGCGCCGGCCTCCAGCACCGTGATGGCGCGCGCCAAGGCGGCCGGGTCACCGGCGCGCAGAGCGTCGAAGTCGGGGCCGTCGCCGGTGAAGTCGACATCGCACTGGGCGATCAACTGGTTGATCATGCCGGGCAGGCCCAGGCGCTGGCCGTCCTCGGGCGCAAAAATGGTCACCCCGCGACTGGCCAACAGCTCGATCTCCTCGGCCACGATCACACCGCCGCCCCCGCCGAACACCTGCACGTGGCCCGCGCCTACCTCGCGGAGGCGCTCTACGAGGTAGCTGAAGTACTCCACGTGCCCGCCCTGGTAGGACGAGACGGCCACCCCCTGCGCGTCTTCCTGCAGCGCCGCCGTCACCACCGCCTCCACGCTGCGGTCATGGCCCAGGTGCACGACTTCCGCCCCTTGGACCTGCAGCACCCGCCGCATGATGTTGATCGAGGCGTCGTGGCCGTCGAACAAGCTCGCGGCGGTGACGAACCGCACTGGGTTGACAGGGACGTGTAAGGCGGGTGCAGCGGTATCAGACATACGGTTAATAGTAGGACGTCCGAGTAACTAATGCTAGGACGTCCATAGAAATAGCGAGGGCTGTCGCGTGCGGAGGCGTCGGCGTGAACAATGGGCGAACGACGGATGTGTCCACGACGAAGGGAGCTCAAGCTGTGCGAATCGCACTGCTCGGAACGGGTTTGATGGGTACGCAGCTGGGCAGGCACCTGCTTGCTGCCGGTCACGAGCTGACGGTGTGGAACCGCACTTCGGACCGCACGGCCGCGCTCGTGGTAGCTGGTGCGCGAGCCGCCGACACTGCGCAAGACGCCGTGCAGGGCGCCGATGCGGTGGTCAGCGTGCTGTTCGGCCCTCCTGCGGTGCGGGAGACGGTGATCGGGCCCAACCTCCTGCCGGAAGGGACTCTATGGCTCGACGTCACCACTGTGGGGCCTGATGACGCCGACAGGTTCGCCGCCGCGGCCAGAGAGCACGGCCTCCGCTACGTGGCCGGACCGGTGCTCGGCTCGATGGTCCCTGCGGAACGGGGCGAGCTCGGGGTGCTCCTCGGCGGCGCAGCCGACGACGTAGCCGCAGCCAGGGAGCTGGCGCTGCTGTGGGGGGATCCCGCGAAGATCAGGAAGTTCGGCACTCAGCGCGAGGCGGCGGCGGGCAAGCTGGTGGCGAACCTGGCCTTGGCGGTGGCCGTGGAAGGGGTGGCGGAGGCGCTGCAGTTCGCGTCCGACGCGGGCTTGGACCGCGACCTCGCGCTGTCGTTGCTGGCCGGGTCGATACTGGCACCGGCCGTCGCTGCGAAGAAGCGGCAACTCTCCGAGCGGGACTTCGAACCGGCCGAGTTCACCGCCGATGCGTTGCACAAGGACATGGAGCTGATCCTGTCCGGCACCCTTGGGCTGCACGCCGTGCAGGCGGCCCACGATGCGCTCGAATCAGCCCAGCAGGATGGCCGTGGTGGTGAGGACTTCTCGGTGATCGCCGACGTGTGACCCGGCTCGCGGCCCGGCGGGTGTGTCTGACCTCACGGTCAGTATCGGACCAAGCGGTCAGTACCGGCCGTACGGTGAAGCGGTCCACGCAAACGCACTGCACGGCAGGGGAGCCGCATGCCTCGCACGAGCAAGCACGAGGTGCTGGCCGAAATCCGAGCATGCGCGCTGCAGCTGTTCGTCACCAACGGGTATGAGGCGACCACGCTCAACGAGATAGCTGCCGCGGTCGGCTACTCCAAATCAGCTCTGCTATACCACTTCTCCTCCAAGGATGCGCTGCTGGCCGAGGCGCTGCTGGAGCCACTTGCCCGTCTGCAGGACTTCATCGCCGTTGCGCAGAAACAGCCACGCGCAGACCGGATGGCGGGGCTCGTGGACCTGGTGCTGCACCACAAGCACGAGTCTTACCTGCTGCTTCATCACGGCCAGCGCTTGGACCAGGCGGAGCCGATGATCCGGCTGTCGGCGTGCGCGGACCAGGTTCTTGCGCTGTTCGTGGCGGCCGACTCCCCGCTGCAGGAGCAGGTCGCCGCACGCGTGGCCTTGGCCGGTGTGTGTGAGACAGCCATGGCTCTACCTGAGGTTTCCAACGACCAACTCGGTCCGGCGCTACTGGCCGCCGCCTTGCGCACCGTCGCCAGCTGACCAACCAAAACTGTTCTGGAGGAACACGTGGCCACCACGCTCGCCCGGCTCGGTCGTTGGGCATTCCGTCGGCACTACTCCGTCATTGCCGCGTGGGTGGTGCTGATCGCCATCGTCGGCGCGGCGGCGGCCATGTTCAGCGGCCCGACAGACAACAAGTTCACGCTGCCGGGGACCGAGTCGCAGCAAGCGATCGACACCCTCAGTGCCCGCTTTCCGGCGGCGAGCGGGTCGAGCGCCAGCATCGTCTTTGCGCCCCCGGCGGGACAGAAGGTCGCCGACCCCGCCATGCAGGCCGGCATCAGCGCGGTGATCAACGCGAGCCAGCAGCTTCCGCACGTGATCAAGACACCCACGGCCACCGCCGAGACGCTGGCGCCGGACGGATCCCTCGCGGTCGCGCAGGTGCGCTACGACGTGAAGACGGGTGAGCTGGGCGAAGCCGACCGCACCGCGCTGAAAGACACGGCGACGCCGGGGCGGGCCACCGGCCTGACCGTGGAGTTCGGCGGCGAGTTGGTCTCCGGAGGCGGCGTTGGGGTGTCCGCGACGGAAGGCATTGGCATCCTCGTTGCCTTCCTCATCCTGATCATCACCTTCGGCTCGCTGGCCGCTGCCGGTATGCCGCTGCTCACCGGCATCGTCGGGGTCGCAGTCGGGCTCGCCGGGGTCACCGCACTGTCCGGCGTCGTCAAGTTGTCCTCCACCGCACCGATCTTGGCCTTGATGCTCGGCCTCGCGGTGGGCATCGACTATGCGTTGTTCATCGTGTCCCGGCACCGCAGCCAACTCGCCAAGGGCATGGCCCCCGAGGATTCCGCGGCGTTGGCGGTGGGGACTGCGGGCAGCGCGGTGGTGTTCGCCGGCCTCACCGTAATCATTGCGCTCGCGGGGCTGTCCGTGGTGGGCATTCCCTTTCTCACCGTGATGGGTTTGGCCGCCGCGGGCACCGTGCTGGTCACCGTTGTGGTGGCGCTGACCTTAATTCCAGCGATGCTGGGTGTGGCGGGCAGGCGTCTGGTCCCCAAGCCACGGTCCCGCGCAGCGCGTCGGGAGACCGAGGCCACGACCATGGGTCAGCGGTGGGTCGGCCTGGTCACGCGCAATCCGGTGCCGATTCTGTTGATCGGCATTCTGGGCCTTGCGGCGTTGGCGTTGCCGCTCCAGAGCCTGCGCTTGGGTCTGCCCAGTGCGGGAACTGCCGCACCGGAGACGACCCAACGCCAGGCCTATGACCTCACGGCGGCGCACCTCGGCGCGGGGGTCAACGGCCCGCTCACCATCGTGGTCGACACCGCGGGCACCGGCAAAGATGCCGACAAGGCAGCGGAAGCCGTGTCCGCCCAACTGAAGACGTTGAGCCCCGATGTCGCGGTGGTGAGCCCACCGCGGCCCGCACCCAGCGGCGACCTCGCCGTCATCTCCCTGATACCCAAGAGCGCACCGGACTCCGCGGGCACAACCGAGCTGGTGCAGACCATCCGCAAGGCAGCGCCGAATTTGGAGGAGGCGAGCGGTGCGCGCGTCCAGGTCACCGGACCAACGGCGCTGGCCATCGACGTCTCCGAGGGGTTGTCCTCGGCGCTGCCGCTGTTCCTGGTCGTGGTCGTGGGGCTTGCTCTGCTGCTGCTCGGGCTCGTGTTCCGCTCGATCGTCGTGCCGATCAAGGCTGCGGTGGGCTTCCTGCTGACCGTGGGCGCATCGTTGGGCTGCGTGGTCGCGGTCTTCCAATGGGGTTGGCTGGGCGGGGTGATCGGCGTCAGTACGCCGGGTCCGATCACCAGCTTCCTACCGGTGCTGTTGGTCGGCATCTTGTTCGGGCTCGCCATGGACTATGAGGTGTTCCTGGTCTCCCGGATGCGGGAGGAGTTCGTCCATGGCAGCGACGCCGTGGCCGCGGTCCGCTCCGGCTTTCGGGCCGGATCACGCGTGGTGACGGCCGCTGCCCTGATCATGATCTCGGTGTTCGCGGGCTTTGTGCTCGCCGACGACCCAATCATCAAGTCCATCGGATTCGCGCTCGCGCTCGGCGTGCTCATCGACGCCTTCGTGGTCCGAATGACCCTGGTGCCTGCGGTATTGGCGTTGTTCGGAGCTCGCGCGTGGTGGTTGCCGCGGTGGCTGGACAAGGCGTTGCCGAAGGTGGACATCGAAGGTGAGCAGCTGCAGCGGGAGCTCCGCTCCGCGCAACCCGCTGAGCACGATCGGGTTCCGGTAGCGGCGAGCGGCAGGTAATCGAGCCCCCGCCTTGCTCGACTGACCATCGAGTGAAGTGGGCTGCGTATGCTCGCCGCAACGGTAAGCATGCATCGGGAGGGCTGAGGTGGCGCGTATCGCTGAAGGGCGGCGCGCGGCCGAGCCCAGCTCACCCGATCAGCATGCGCGACAACTTCGCATTCTGCAGGCCGCTGAACAACTCGGTAGTGAGAGCGACCTCGACCATGTCCAAATGCACGAGGTGGCGAAGCGGGCCGGTGTCGCCATCGGCACTCTCTACCGTTACTTCCCGTCCAAGACGCATCTCTTTGTCGGCGTCATGGCGTATCAGACCACCCGCATGGGGCAGGCCCTGGCCGAGCGCGCACCCACGTCTGCCGACCCGGCGGACCAAGTGTTTGAGGTGCTGGTCCGTGCGAACCGTGCACTGCTGAGCCGTCCGCACCTGACCAACACGATGATGCAATCTGCCACGGTGGCGAATGCGGCCACGGTGACCGATGTCGCGACGATCGACAACACGATGCGCGACCTGCTCCTCACCGTGGCAGGGATCGACCGCCCGACGGAGGAAGACCTCGCCGTGATGCGCGTCCTGCTTCAAGCCTGGGGTGGAATTCTGCAGTCCAGCCTTAACGGACGTCTTTCCATGGCCGACGCCGAGGGCGACCTGCGGTTGGCTTGCAGCATGATGATCGCCCGAACCTCGGCGGCCGATCTGCGCCCACGCGACGCAGGGAATGGTGTGCCAGTCCGAGATTGACCGGCCGTCTCGGGCCCACCAGATCTGGTGCGAGTGCAGCGTCTCACTGAGCGGGAACAATGCTGCGGCCCAGCGGGTGGCGGTGTCTGATTTGCCCCACCAGCGTGGAAGGCGCGGCCCCCATGCTACCGGCCCCGGCTGCTCACGGCAGAGACCGAAGACCCAACGCAATCGACTGCCACCCGAGTGTTTTCCACTCGCTGGCCCCGCCAGGACCCGCCGAAATAAGGAGCATGATCGTGCAACGCAGGAGAACAATCACCATGGGGGCCGCGGTATTCGCGCTCCTGATTGCGGTACCCGCCTGTAGCAGCAGCCGCAGCGGATCGGACACGGGTCCCGGGCAGGCGACCAGCGCCAATGCGGCCGCGACCGGTGCGGCGAGCGCGGCGAACTTCGGCACACTCACGTCGCCGTGCGGCAAGGGCGACGCCAAGGGTGCCACTGACCAAGGCGTAACAGACAGCTCGATCAGCATCGGCTATGGCGACGACCGAGGCTTCGCTTCGCAGCCGGGCTTGAACAAGGAGATCGGCGACGCGGTCAAAGGGATGATCAAGTGGTGCAACGACCGGGGAGGCATCAATGGCCGCACCCTCAACGGCAACTTCTATGACGCCGCGATCACGCAGGTCAACACCGCCATGACCAAGGCATGCAAGTCCGATTTCATGCTCGTCGGCGAGGGTTGGGCCGGGGATGAGGGATCCGAGCAGACCCGCATTGCCTGCAAGCTCCCCGCCGTCCCCGCATACACCGTGGGCCCGGACTTCGCGAACGCCCCGATGATGTACCAGGCGATCCCCAACCCGGTCGACTATCAGCCCGCGTCCGGCTGGTACCAGATGGCCAAGCAGTTCCCAGACGTCACCAGCGGCGCCGCCTTCATGAACGCGACACTTCCCGCCATCCAGGCGACCATTGCGAAGCAGATGCCGACCGCTCAGGCCGCCGGCTACAAGACGTTGGACTGCGGCGTCACCCTCAACTACACCGGTGAGCCCAACTATGTGCCCTTCGCGCAGAAGTTCAAGGACTGCGGCGCGAAGATCGTCTATGCACCGACACCGGGGCCGCAGTTGAACGGCATGCTCGCCGCGATGAACCAGGTCGGCGCCCGCCCCAAATACCTCATGCAAGCCAACGGGTACACCACCGACTTCGCCCAGTCGAACGGCGCGGGCCTGGCTGATGACGTCTATGTGCAGGCCGCAACGCAGCCGCTGGAGAACGCCGGCGCGGTACCGGCCGTCAAGCAGTACGTCGACGTGGTCGCCGCGGTCCAAGGAAAGACCGGCGTGCTCGGCGAGCAGGCCACGTCGTCCTTCCTGCTCTGGGCGAACGCAGCCAAGACCTGCGGCTCGACCCTGACCCGTCAGTGCATGGTCAACAACCTGGCCAAAACGCACGACTGGACCGGTGGCGGACTCCACGCGTCCACCGATCCGGGTGGCAACCTGCCACCCTCATGCGGCATGTTGCTGAAGCTGGACAAGACCACGTGGACGCAGGCTTTCCCCACCAAGCAGGCCGAGTTCCAGTGCGACCCCACCTACCGGTTCAAGACCCCGGCCTCCACCTACGGCGCCACGCTGAACCCGGATCGGATCGCGACCAAGTTCCTGACACCGGACGTGATCAAGCCACAGGCCTGAGCGCACAGGGCGGGGCGGTGTACGTGCTGGAACCGCCCCGTCCGCTCGGCTGAACCAGTCCCACCGCTCGTCTCCACGAAGGTTGCCGATGAACGTCTTTCTCACCACCACCGCACTCGGCCTGGTCCTCGGCGCGGTGTACGGCATCGCCGCCTCCGGTCTGGTGCTGACCTACACCACTTCGGGTGTGTTCAACTTCGCCCACGGGGCCGAGGCCATGCTCGGAGCGTTCGTGTACTGGCAGCTGCACACCGGCTGGGGCATGCCCACCCTGCTCGCCTTGGCGCTGACCTTGCTGGTCGTGGCTCCGCTGATGGGCGGCGGGCTCTACCTGCTGATCATCCGTGGCCTGCGGGACACCTCCGAAGTGACCAAGATCGTCGTCACCGTGGCGATTTTGCTCGGCGCTGTCGCGTTGTCGCAGTGGATCTGGGACCCACTCGAGTTGCGCACGAGCGAGAAGTTCTTCGGTGCCAGCAGCAACGTGTCGCTGTTCGGGGTGACGATATCGACACACGAGGCGATCACCTTCGGCGTCGCTGTCCTGATCGCCATCGGCTTGCGGGTGCTGTTCTACCGCACTCGGGCGGGTGTGGCGATGCGCGCCGTGGTGGACGATCCGGACCTGGTGCAGCTGAACGGACACAATCCGGCCTTCCTCTCCTTGCTGTCCTGGGTACTCGGCGGGATGCTCGCCGTGCTGGCCGGCATCCTGGTCACCCCCATCGCGGGCGGCACGCTGCAGGCGAGCACACTGACCCTGCTGGTCATCGACGCGTTCGCAGCCGCGATGTTCGGCAGGCTACGCAGTATTCCCCGTACGTTCCTCGGTGCCGTCGTGTTGGGCCTCGCCGCGAACTACGTGCTCAGCTACTTTCCGAGCTCCTGGTCCTGGACCAGCAACTTCCGCATCTCGCTGCCGATGATCATCCTGTTCCTCGTGCTGATCGTGCTGCCGCAGGATCGTTTGCGGACCGTCGCCGTGCGGACGAGGGAGCGCTACCGGGTGCCGCCCGTGCGCACCGCCGTTGTTGCCGGCGCCGCGTTGGTGGTGGCGGTCGTGCTGCTGCGGCTGCTCATGGTGGACACGGACGTCACGGTGCTGATGTTGGGCATGGCCTTCGCCGTGGCCGCGTTGTCGCTCACCGTGCTCACGGGTTACGCCGGGCAGCTGAACCTCGCTGTGCTCTCCTTCGGCGCGATCGCCACCATCATCGTCTTCCACCTCGGGTTGTCGGGCGTGGGAGTCGACCAGCGCATGTCGATCTGGGGGGTGCTGCTCGCCGTTGCGGTGACCGCCGTCGTCGGCGCCCTGGTGGCGCTTCCCGCGCTGCGCCTGCGCGGGCTCTACCTGGCCCTGGCCACCATGGCGTTCGGCGTCTTCGTATCCAACATGATCTTGGCCGACATCAGCCCGCACGTGCTTCCGCTGCTGCACATCAACTTCTCGTTGTTCACCGAGGGCACGCTGATCGTGCCCCCGCTGAAGGTCGGGCCGTTAGATCTGCACAACACCACGACCTTCTTGATCACGACCACGGTCGTCTTTGCCCTCATCGGCATCGGGCTTGTCGCCTTGCGCAACAGTGGCTACGGGCGACGTCTGGCGGCATTGAAGGACAGCCCCGTCGCCTCGGCGATGCTCGGCCAGAACATCGTCAAGCTCAAGCTGAGTGTGTTCATGATTTCTGCCGCGATCGCCGGACTGGGCGGTCTGCTGATCTCCAGTGCCATTGGCACGGTCACCACCGACAACTACTCGATCCTGCTCAGCTTGTCGCTGTTGATGCTCACCGTCTCCGCCGGCATCGGGTATGTGACCGGTGCCCTCGTGGGTGGCCTGCTCTCTGGTGTCGGCTTCTTGGTGATCATCACCTCGTTCAACAATTTGGCCGCGACCGATTCCGGGCTGTCCGGGCTGTACACCGCGCTCGGCCACGTGGCCGCGGTGCTGCCTGCCCTGATCGGTATCACCATCGGGCGCAGCCCCAGCGGATTCTTGCACGAACTGTTCGAGGGGTACCGCACCCTTCGAGCGAAGGCGATGCCGGTGCTGATCGGCGGAGTGGTCGTCGAGGTGCTCGCCTATGTGCTGGCGCTGGCCGGGCTGCTCGACAACTGGTGGTTCGGCATCATCACCTACGTCGTGCTGATGATGCTGCCGGTGCTGGGGCAGGTCTTCATGCCCGCCGCCATGCGCGACACCTCGCTACCGGTCACGCCACTGCCGGAATCGGTCGGAATCGACGAGCCCTACACCGAGGACGTGCGGCTACTGCTGGACCAGAAGCTGGCGCTGACCGGACAAGGGAGCTGATCGGCAATGGCCATGCTGCAGACAGAAGGGCTCACCGTCCGCTTCGGCGGTCTGACCGCCGTAGGCGAGGTGAGCATCGGCGCAGAGGCAGGCACTGTCACCGGGCTGATCGGCCCCAACGGGGCAGGCAAGACGACCTTGTTCAACGCGATCACCGGGCTACAGCGTCCGACCCGAGGACGGGTGCTGCTCGACGGCAAGGACGTCACCAGGCTTTCCCCTGCCAAGCGCGCGCATCGGGGACTGGGCCGCACCTTCCAGCGCCTCGAGCTGTTCCTCTCGCTCTCGGTGCGCGACAACCTCCGGGTCGCCGGCGACATCCGCAACGCCAACCAACGCGGCCGCATCGATGTGGGAAGCGAGACCGAGCGCCTGCTCGAGCTGACCGGGCTCACCGCAGTCGCCGACAAGGACGTGGCCGACATCCCCACCGGGCAGGCGCGCGTCGTCGAGGTGGCGCGGGCACTGATGGCGGGACCGCGGGTGCTCCTGCTCGACGAGCCTGCGTCCGGACAGACCGAGCAGGAGACCGTGGTGTTCGGCCAGCTGCTGCGCCGGCTCACGGCCGATGGGCTAACGGTGTGCCTGGTCGAGCACGACCTCGGACTGGTGATGGACGTGTGCTCGACCATCCACGTCCTGGACTACGGGGTGGTGCTCGCCTCTGGAACCCCGGAGGAAATACAGCAGGACCCGGCCGTCATCGCGGCCTACATCGGAACCGCCGAGGAGGCCGCGTCATGACCACGCTCCCGATGCTCTACCCGCAGGTGACCGGCCACCATGAGCCGCTGCTGGAACTCGCCGGGGTGCGCGCGTGCTACGGACCGATCGAGGTGCTGCACGGCATCGACCTGCAGGTCAGCGCAGGTTCCGTGCTCGCCTTGCTCGGACCCAACGGTGGCGGAAAGACCACCACCCTGAAGGTGTGCGCGGGCCTTATGCCGCCGAGCGCCGGTGAGCTGCGGATGGCCGGGCGCACGATCAGCGGGGTCGGTGCGACACAGCTCGCGCGGATCGGCCTGTGCTCCATACCGGAAGGGCGTGGAGTCTTCGCCAACCTCACCGTGCGCGAGAATCTGTGGCTCGCTGCCGGCAGCCGCACGACGCTGGCCGCGATGGAGGAGGCTGCCTACACACGGTTCCCCAAGCTTGGGGAACGCCGCAAGCAGTTGGCGGGCAGCATGTCCGGCGGCGAGCAACAGATGCTGGCCCTGGCACGCGCCCTGGGCACCAACCCGACGGTGCTGCTGCTGGACGAACTCTCGATGGGTCTCGCACCGCTCATCGTCGCCCAGATGTACGACATAGTCGCCCAGCTTGCCGGCGAGGGCATTGCTGTCCTCGTCGCGGAACAGTTCGCCCGCGCGGTGTTACCGATCACCGACGCCGCCGCACTGGTCCTGAACGGGCGGGTTGTGCGCGTTGGCGCGCCTGCCGACATCGAAGACGAACTCTCAGCCCATTACCTCGGAGGATGACAAAATGCTCATAGAAAAACGTCGCGAACAGTTCGGCGCCGACGTCAAAGACCTGAAGCTGAAGTCCAGAGGCGCTAGGCGCGACGGGCTGTGGCGGGGGATCGGCGTGCTGTTGATGCTCGTCGGTGTCATCGCCGCATTCCTCGTCTACGAGGTGTCGTTGTCCAAGAGCGACTACCGCGACATCGCCTCCCAGCAGGTCCTGGCTACCGCATTCGTGGCGCTGACCGTGCTCGGCGCCGCGCTGTACCTTGCAGGCGCGATTGCGTCAGTGCTCCGGCTGTGGCTGCTCCGTCAGCTCTACGAAAGCCAGCAGCAGGCCGAGCAACTCGCTGAGGCCGTCCGGGGCACGCAGGTCTGACCCGAGCCCAGTCTTACTCACCGGAAGGCACCATCATGGTCGGCCGCTTCGCGGGTGAAGATGGGTTGTCCCCCGTCCGTCACTCATCAGGAGTGCCCATGCCCAACGCCGTGATCGTCGACGCGGTCCGCACACCCGTCGGCAAGCGCTACGGTGCTCTCTCCGGCCTGCATCCCGCGACGTTGCTCGGTGTGCCCCAGCAGGCGCTGCTGCAGCGCACCGGCCTGGAGCCCGCAGAGGTCGGCCAGATCATCGGCGGATGCGTCACGCAGGCGGGGGAGCAATCCAACAACGTCACCCGCCAGGCCTGGCTGCACGCCGGTTTGCCCTACACCACTGCGGCAACCACCATCGACTGCGCCTGCGGTTCCTCCCAGCAGGCGGTGCACCTCGTTGCAGGTCTCATCGCTTCGGGATCCATCACCGCGGGGATCGGGTGTGGAGTCGAGTCGATGAGCCGGGTGTTTCTGGGGCAGGCCAACACCCCGGAGACCGGAAACCCCTATCCCGACGATTGGGCCATCGACATGGGTGACCAGTTCACCTCCGCCGAGCGCATCGCCGGTAACCGCGGCATTACCCGCGCCGACGTGGACTCGCTGGGGTTGCGCTCACAGCAGCGCGCCGCGCAAGCCTGGGCGGAGTCCCGCTTCGACGGCCAGATCGCGCCGGTGGAGGCCCCCGAGGTCCTCGACCGACAGCTGACCGGCAACACCGTCACCGTCACCCGCGATCAGGGGCTTCGCGAGACCACTCCGGAAGGCCTTGGCAAGCTCAAGGCCGTGGTACCCGACGGTATTCACACCGCTGGCAACTCCTCACAGATCAGTGACGGGGCGGCTGCGGTGCTGCTCATGGACGAACATCGCGCCCACGAGTTGGGGCTGAAGCCGCGCGCCAGAATCCTGGCCTCCGGCATGGTCGGGGCCGACCCCTTTTATCACCTGGACGGCCCCATCCAGGCCACCGAGGAGGTACTGCGGCGGGCCAACATGAGCCTCGACGACATTGACCTGGTGGAGATCAACGAGGCCTTTGCCGCCGTGGTGCTGTCCTGGGCGCAGGTGCACGAGGCCGACATGGACAAGGTCAACGTCAATGGCGGCGCCATCGCGCTTGGACACGCGGTTGGCTCGACCGGCGCCCGGTTGATCACCATGGCGCTGCACGAGCTGGAGCGCACCGACCAATCGACGGCTCTGATCACCATGTGCGCCGGTGGGGCTCTGGCCACCGCCACGATCATCGAACGGATCTGAGCGAAGCCCATGACCATTGGACTGACCGAGGACGCCCGTGACCTGCGGGATTCGGTGCGCGGCTGGGCGGCCCGCCACTTGGGCCCCGACGTCGTGCGGGCGGCCGTCAACGCCAAGGCGGACGAGAAGCCCGCGCACTGGTTGGACCTGGCCGCCCAGGGACTACTCGGCCTCTATGTGCCCGAGGAGCTCGGGGGGGCCGGTGCCGGTCTGCTCGAATTGGCCGTCGTCGTGGAGGAGCTGGGCCGCGCCCTAGTGCCGGGGCCCTACCTGCCGACGGTGCTGGCCGGCGCCATCCTGCGCGAGGCAGGGCACACCGCGCTGCTGCCGGGCATTGCCGAGGGCTCGGTCATCGCGGCCGTCGGGCTGCAGCCGGGCAGCCTGCGGCTGGACGGCGACGGTGCTTTGAGTGGGGAGCCAGAGCCGGTCCTCGGTGGTCAGCTGGCGGACATCTTCGTGTTGCCCGCTCGTTCCGGGGACGGCATCGCCTGGGTCATGCTCGAGCGGGCCCGGCTGCAGGTCACCGCCGTGGTCAGTCACGACCCGACCCGACGGTGCGCCTTGGTGCGCGCCGACACCACGGTGACCGGCACCGAGGTGCTCACCTTCGCCGATAACCACCGGCCGCTGGATCTCGCGGCTACCCTCGTCGCCGCGGAGGCCTCGGGGTTGGCCGATTGGGCCGTGGGAACCGCCGCGGACTACGCCAAGGTGCGCCAGCAGTTCGGCCGCCAGATCGGGCAGTTCCAGGGCGTCAAGCACCGGGTCGCCCGGATGCTTACCAGGGCTGAGCAGGCCAGAGCCTGCGCCTGGGACGCTGCCCGCGCGCTGAATGTCGATGCCGAGGTGAGTGCCCGCGAGGCTGCGCTGTCCGCGGCGGTCGCCGGGGCTGTCGCGCCCGAGGCCGCGTTCGCCGTCGCCAAGGACTGCATCCAGACTTTGGGTGGCATCGGCTTCACCTGGGAGCACGACGCCAACCTCGTCCTGCGGCGCACCCAGTCGCTGCGCATCCTGCTCGGCGCCACCGCGCACTGGCAGCAGCGGGTGGCGAGCTTGACCTTGGGCGGCGTGCGTCGCCAGCTCGGTATTGACCTCCCGCTAGCGGCCGAACAGACCCGGGCCGCGGTGCGGGCGGAGCTGGCCGAGATTGCCTCCGCTGTCCCGGGTGAGCCCAAGCGCCTGCTCGCCGAGCGTGGCTACACCTCGCCGCACCTGCCCACCCCGTGGGGACGGAGCGCCGACGCGGTCGCCCAGCTGGTGATCGCCGAGGAACTGGCCACCGCGGAGCTCGAGCCGCACGACATGATCATCGGCAACTGGGTGGTGCCCACCCTCATCGCGCACGGCAGCGACGCCCAGATGCAGGAGTTCTGTCCGCCGTCGCTGCGCGGCGACATCGTCTGGTGCCAGCTGTTCAGCGAGCCGGGCGCCGGCTCCGATCTGGCGGGGTTGAGTACCAAGGCCACCAAGGTCGACGGCGGCTGGCTGCTCAACGGGCAGAAGGTGTGGACCTCCGGCGCCCAGGACGCGCACTGGGGCATCTGCCTGGCCCGCACCGACCCCACCGTGGCCAAGAACAAGGGCATCTCTTACTTCCTGGTGGACATGTCCACCCCGGGCATAGACATCCGTCCACTCCGAGAGCTGACCGGTGAGTGCTTGTTCAACGAGGTGTTCCTGGACAACGTATTCGTCCCGGGCGACAAGCTCGTCGGCCGCCCGGGCGAGGGATGGAAGCTCGCGTTGACCACGCTGGCCAACGAGCGCGTGTCGATGTCGCAGGGCTCGTCGTTGGGTGGTGGCGGCGAGACACTGTTGAGCATCGCCGCCGAGGACGGCCGCCAGCTCGACGACCAGGAGCTCACCACTCTCGGCGGGGTGCTGTGCGACGCCCAGTCCTTGGGTCTGCTCGGGCTGCGCGCCACGATCCGATCGCTGTCGGGGCAGCAGCCGGGCGCCGAGTCGAGTATCGCGAAATTGCTTGGTGTGGAACACATTCAGCAGATGTGGGAGTTCGCAATGAGTCTGCTGGGCAGCGCCGCGCTCGTCGGTGAGCAGGAGCGGCAGGGGCCGGTCTGGATGTTCCTGAACACCCGGGCCCTGACCATCGCCGGGGGCACCACCGACGTCCAGCTCAATATTATCGGCGAACGGCTGCTCGGCCTGCCGCGTGACCCCCAGCCCGGAAAGTGAGCTTCTGAACCGTGCCCATTGATGTTGCGACTGCGCTCGCCGCTGAACCAGCCGTCCGGGAGGCGAGCTGGTCGGAGCGCGACGTACTGCTGTACCACCTGGGGCTCGGCGCCGGTACCGACATGCGCGGTCCCGACGAGCTGCGGTGGGTCTTCGAGCGGGAACTCCGGGTGTTGCCCACCTTCGCCATGGTCGCCGGGCAGGGCATCTCGTCCGGTTCCGCCGTCGCAGCTGGGATGAAGACCCCCGGAGTCGACATCGACCTGCGCAAGATCCTGCACGCCGGACAGTCCCTCACCGTGCACGCGCCCATCCCCACCGCTGGTTCGGCTCGGATCTCCTCCCGTGTCGCCGACGTGTGGGACAAGGGCAAGGCCGCGGTGCTCGTCATGGAGCAGTCGGCGGCCGACCTCGACGGCAATCCAATTTGGACCACCGAGATGCAGATCTGGGCCCGCGGTGAGGGTGGCTTCGGCGGCAGTGCCGGGCCGGAGGTACGCGCCGAGCTGCCCGAACGGGAGCCGGAGACGGTTTTGGTGTCACCGACCACGCCCCAGCAGGCGCTGCTCTACCGGCTCAGCGGGGACATGAACCCGCTGCACGCCGACCCTGCGTTCGCGGCGATGGCGGGGTTCGATCGGCCGATCCTGCACGGCCTGGCGTCCTACGGCATCGTCTGCAAGGCGGTGGTCGATGGATTGCTCGATGGCGACCCGTCCCGGCTGCACAGTTACTCGGTGCGCTTTGCGGGTTCGGTGTACCCGGGGGAGACGCTTGAGACGTCCGTCTGGCGCGACGGCGACCACCTGACGCTGCTGGCCCGCTGCCCCGAACGCGGCGGCTCGCCGGTCCTCACCCACGCCAGCATGGAGATTGCCTGATGACGGTCCGCATCAACCCCGACCGTCCGGTGCTCACCTCACCGCCCGAGGACACCCCCGTCGACCACGCCACCGAGGCGGCCCGCCGGGTGGTGAACGCGCTGCTGCGCACCGACCGGAACAACGCGAACCTGCAAAGGGTGGCCGAGGAGCTCAATGGCATCGCGGAGCACCTGGAGACGCACGCCCCCGCGGTCCGCGAGCGGATGATCGACATGTGGGGCGGTGAGGGGACCACACGCCACGACCCGGTGACCGGTCCGGAGAACGCCATCGCTCCGCCGCTCGCCCTGCAGGGCCAGGAAGACGGTTCGATCACCGGTGAGGTCACCTTGAACCTGCCGTACCAGGGTCCGCCCGGATGCGTGCACGGGGGAGTCTCGGCCCTGCTGCTCGACCACACCCTCGGCGTGGCCAACTACTGGGCCGGCGTGGACGGGATGACGGCACAGCTCAACGTGCGTTATCACCGTCCTACCCCGCTTTTCGAGCCGTTGACGATCACCGGCCGTCAGGTGGCGGTGGAGGGACGCAAGATCCGCACCGTCGGCGGTATCAGCGCCGGCGGTGAGCTCTGTGTCTCAGTAGAGGCGTTGTTCATCAACAAGCACCTCGAGCGTCCGCGCGCGGCAGAGGAGAAGTAGGAACGGGCCATGGGCAAGCTTGAGGGCCGGGTCGCCATCGTCACCGGCGCGGGATGGGGCCAGTGGGCGCCCGACGTGGACTGAACCGAGCTAATGCGCCGGGTGCTACCGTGTAGACACCGTGAGTAACAGAGTGGGCATCCGCGAGCTCCGACAACAGGCGAGCGCTGTCCTGCGACGTGTTGTCGGTGGCGAAGCCATCGAGGTCACCGACCACGGCCATCCCATCGCGCGGATCGTTCCGCTGCGGCCCGGTGTCTTGGACCAACTGGTGCTGGAAGGCCGCGCGACCGAAGCCGACGGTGACCTCTTGGACATCGCTGACGTGCTGGGGCTTCCAGTGGGCGCCGGCGGCACGATGCCATTGTCGGCGGCGTTGGCCGAGTTGCGCGCCGATGACCGGTAGGGCGGCGTACCTCGATACCTCTGCCTTCGTGAAGCTGCTCGTCACCGAGCCGGAGTCGGCGGCGCTCCGGACGCGCCTGCAACGCTGGCCAGATCGTGTCTCGGCGGCGCTGCTGCGCACCCAGACGGTGCGCGCACTCCGGCGACAGGGTAATGACGCCCTCATCGGTAAGGCCCGTCGACTCTTCGGCGGCCTTGTCCTCATTCGTATCGACGAGCCACTCCTCGACCGTGCAGGCGATCTGGGGCCAGCGGAACTGCGTTCACTGGACGCGGTCCACCTCGCGGCGGCCCTGTCAATTGGTCCGGATCTCGGCGTCCTGCTCACCTACGACATCCGCCTCAGGGACGCGGCCGCTGCGCAGGGCGTGGACGTCGAGTCGCCGAGCTGATCGGCCTTGCCGTCGTGCGTTTCCGGTGAACGGGATGGGCGCAGAAACCTGGCCGCGCAGCGGTTAGCGTCGACGCGTCCGCCGCAGATTGTCCGCGCTGGACGTCACCACGAGAGGGAGCACGATGAGCGAGTTCGAGGGCAAGGTGGCGCTGATCACGGGCGGCGCACGGGGCCAAGGGCGTTCCCATGCGGTCGCCTTTGCCGAGCGCGGCGCCGACATCGTTATCTGCGATCGCTGCGCGGACAGCGATGTCGTGGGGTACCCACTGGCGACGGCCGAGGATCTGGCCGAGACCGTGCGCCTCGTGGAGGCCACCGGACGTCGCTGCATCGCAGTGCACGCGGACACGGCCGATCGCGCGGCGATGGAGGCACTGGTCGAGCGGGCCACGTCCGAGTTCGGGCGCCTCGACATCGCCGTGGCGAATGCCGGCGTGTCCGCGATCAGCCCGGTGCAGTCGACCAGTGCCGCGCTGTGGGAGGAGGTCATCGGCACCAACCTGACCGGTGTGTTCAACACCGTGGCGGCGGTGGCTCCAGGCATGATCGAACGGGGCTACGGACGCATCGTGACCATCTCGTCGATGCTGGGGCGGGCCGGGAACTACTTCTCCGCTGCCTACAGCGCGTCAAAATGGGGCGTTATTGGACTGACCAAGAGCGCCGCAATGGATTTGGCGCACGCGGGGATCACCGTCAATGCGGTGGCCCCCGGCAACATCTCCACAGCCATGATCCACAACGACAGCCTGTATCGCCAGCTGAGGCCCGATCTGGAGTCCCCGAGCATGGACGATGTGCGGCCCACCTTCACCAGCTTGCACGTGCAGCCGGTTCCCTGGCTTGAGCCTGGTGAGATCACTCGGGTGGTGCTGTTCTTCGCGGCCGAGGGCAGCGCGCACATCTCCGGCACAGTGCTCCCGGTGGATGCGGGGAACGCCGCGCGCGTCACCGGATGAGACGTACTTACCGCTGAGCGGGACAGGCAATGAAAACAAGCCCCGTGGTCATTAGCGTCAGCACGACCGGGCAGCCCGTCTGTGAGCTCCCGCCTGTCCCTAGCGCTGCTGGAGGTTTCGATGACCGCTCCAACCCATCGTCAGGGCGACACCGTCCCTGATCCACTGGCTCCGGCGAAATTGGGACCGGTGACCCTGCGCAACCGGGTGATCAAGGCGGCGACGTTCGAGGGGATGACGCCGAAGGGCTTGGTGACCGACAAGCTGATCGACTTCCACCGGCGCCCCGCTGCCGGCGGTGTCGGTATGACGACCGTCGCCTACTGTGCGGTTGCCCCGGATGGACGTTCGGCCCCCGGTCAGATCATGTGGCAGGACGAGGCCCTGCCGGGGTTGCGCAAGCTCACCGACGCGATCCACGCCGAGGGTGCTGCGGTGTCGGCGCAGATCGGTCACGCCGGTCCGGTGGCTCCGCCGAAGCTGATCGGGACGCGGGCACTGGCTCCGAGCCGCCATTTCCACCTCACCACGCAGACGTTCGCCAAGGCGGCTACCACGGCCGACATCGCCCGGGTGACGCAGAACCACGTGGATGCCGCGAAGCGGGCCGTGGAGGTGGGCTTCGACGCCGTGGAGATCCACCTTGGACACAACTACTTGATCAGCTCGTTCCTCAGTCCCAAGGTCAATCATCGCACTGACGAGTACGGCGGCAGCCTGGAGAACCGGGCCCGATTCGCGCTGGAGACCGCCCGTGCGGTGCGCGCGGCCGTCGGCGACCGCATCGCCGTTGTTGCCAAGCTCAGCATGGATGACGGTGTGCCCGGCGGATTTTGGCTGGACGAGTCGATCCAGGTGGCCCAATGGCTCGAGCGGGACGGCTCCCTCGACGCGCTCGAGCTCACCGTGGGTAGCTCGTTGCTGAACCCGATGTACCTATTCCGCGGCGACGTACCGCTGCGGGAGTTTGCTGCGGTGATGCCGCAGCCGACCAAGCTGGGAATTCAGCTGGTCGGCAAGCACTTCCTCAAGGAGTACCCGTATCGGGATGCGTTCCTGCTCGAGTACGCCCGCCAGGTCCGGGCAGCGGTGAAGATGCCGCTGGTTCTGCTCGGTGGAATCACCAACCGCGACAGCATGGACCTGGCCATGCGGGAGGGCTTCCAGTTCGTCGCGGTCGCGCGGGAGTTGTTGCGGGACCCGGACATGGTCCATCGCATCGCCACGGAACCGCAGGAGCCGAGCCTGTGTATCCACTGCAACAAATGCATGACCGCCATCTACGGCGGCACGCATTGTGTGCTGGTGAGCCCGGAGAGCCTGCTCGCCGGCACCCCTTCCCTTCCCGTGTCGGCCGCTGCGAGCGGGCAGTAGCAGTGGTGGACCGCGCTGTCATTGCTGAGCTGTTGCTCGACCGGCTCGGTGACGACCGCGCCGGTGTCCGTACGCGGGAGCAGACCTGGTCGTGGGACGAGGTCGTCCGCGAGAGCGCGAACCGTGCGGCCGTGGCCGACGCGCTGCGCCGGAATCGCCCGTTCCACATCGGCATTCTGCTCGACAACGAGCCGGAGTTCCTGTTCTGGCTGGGCGGGGCGGCGCTGGCCGGTGCCGCGGTCGTGGGCATCAATCCCACCCGACGGGGTGCGGCGCTGGAGCAGGAGGTCCGCTACGTCGACTGCCAGCTGATCGTCACCGACACGGCAGGCAAGCAACTGCTCGACGGTCTCGAGCTCGGCCTCGCCGAGGACCGGATCCTGTTGGTCGACTCGCCGGGGTACGCCCAGCTTCTCGCCCAGCACCGCGTCAATCAGGTCGAGGTCGCGCCGGGGGTGGATGCGTCGGCACTGTTCCTACTGCTGTTCACCTCGGGTACCACCGGCATGTCCAAGGCCGTGCGCTGCAGCCAGGGCCGGTTGACGCGGCTGGCCTACGCGAACAGCCGCAAGTACCACATCGGCCGCGACGACGTCTGCTACTGCTGTATGCCGCTGTTCCACGGCAATGCGTTGATGGCTCTCTGGGCCCCCGCGCTGGCCAGTGGCTCGACGATCTGCCTGGTGCGCAAGTTCAGCGCCTCGGGCTTCGTGACCGACGTGAAGTACTACGGGGCAACGTACTTCACCTACGTTGGCAAAGCGCTCGGCTATTTGATGTCCACGCCGGAGGGCCCCGAGGACGGTGACAACACCCTGACCCATGGCTTCGGCACTGAGGCATCTCCGGACGACCAGATCGAGTTCGTCCGCCGCTTCGGGGCGTACTTGGTGGAGGGATACGGCTCCAGCGAGGGTGCGGGCAGCATCAAGCTCGACCGCGATTCTCCGCCCGGTGCGCTGGGTCGACCGGCGCACGAGGGCATTACCATCGTCGACCCGGAGACACGGCAGACGTGTCCCCGGGCGGTGCTGGACGAACACGGCCGCGTGCTGAACTCCGAAGAGGCCATCGGCGAGATGGTCAACAAGGAGGGCGTCAGGGCGTTCGAGGGCTACTACAAGAACGACGAAGCGAACGCCGAGCGCATCCGCCACGGCTGGTATTGGACCGGGGACCTCGGATACGTCGACGGGGCGGGCTTCATCTACTTTGCGGGCCGCAAGGGCGATTGGATCCGCGTCGACGGCGAGAACACCTCAGCGCTGATGATCGAACGCATCGTCCGGCGCCACCCCAAGGTGGTCACCGCAGGCGTGTACGCGGTGCCCGACCCGCGGTCGGGAGATCAGGCCATGGCCGCGCTCGAGGTCACCGACCCGGAGTCCTTCGACCTGGACGAGTTCCGCGACTTCCTGGCCGCACAGTCGGACCTGGGCACCAAGAGCACTCCCCGCTTTGTCCGGGTCTCCGGCAACCTCCCGACCACCGGCTCGAACAAGGTGCAGAAGAACGTGCTGCAGGCCCAGGGCTGGCGGTGTTTCGACCCGGTGTACCACTGGGCGGGGCGCGGGCCGACAGAGTACGAGCTGATGTCTGACACCGACAAGGACGCGGTGGAGGCGGAGTTCGCCGAGCACGGGCGACAGCGGCTGCTCAGCGTCTGACACGACCACAGAAAAGAGTGACGATGGAGCTCAGGGAGACCCCGGAGCAGCGGGCACTGCGCAGTGAGCTGCGCGCTTACTTCGCCACCCTGTTACCGGAACAGAAGCGGCGTGCGGCCGGCGAGCAAGGAGTCGGCGGGGATTACTTCCGCGAGGTGGTCAGCCTGTTGGGCAAGGACGGTTGGCTCGGCATCGGCTGGCCGGTGGAATACGGCGGCCAGGGGCGCTCCATCGAGGAACAGTTCATCTTCTTCGACGAGGTGCAGCGCGCCGGCCTGCCGTTTCCCTTCGTCACCGTGAACACGGTCGGACCGACGCTGATGGCCTATGGCACCGAGGAGCAGAAGCGCAAGTTCCTGCCCGGGATCCTCGCCGGCGACATCGTCTTCGCGATCGGGTACACCGAGCCCGAAGCGGGCACCGACTTGGCGTCACTCAAAACCCGCGCGGTGCGCGACGGTGACGGGTGGGTGGTGCAGGGCAACAAGATCTTCACCAGCGGTGCGAATACCGCTGACTACGTCTGGTTGGCGTGCCGCACCGACCCCGATGCGCCCAAGCACAAGGGCATCTCGATCCTGATCGTGCCGACCGAGGACCCCGGCTTCTCGTGGTCACCGATCAACACGGTGGGTGGTCTCATGGTCACCTCCACGTACTACAGCGGCATTCGCGTTTTGGACGCGGACGTGGTGGGTGAGGTCAACGGCGGGTGGAGGTTGATCACCGCCCAGCTGAATCACGAGCGGGTCGGTTTGGCCGCGATCGGCGGGCGCACCTACGGGCTCTGGCAGCAGGTCTTGGACTGGGCCAAGGACAACGGCGCCATCGACATCCCGTGGGTGCAGCAGGATCTCGCTCGCACCCACGCCAAGCTCGAGGCGATGCGGCTACTGAACTGGAAGATGACCAGCGCCGTCGCCCAGGACACGCTGTCCGGGGCCGACGCAGGGGCCACCAAGACCTACGGCACCGAGACCCACATCGACGTCTACCGCACGCTGCTGGGAATTCTGGGCGCGGCCGGGCGGATCCGACCGGAGTCGCCCGGTGCGGTCCTCGCCGGCCAGATCGAGCAGATCTCCCGCCAGGGCGTGGTCAACACCTTCGGTGGCGGCGTCAACGAGGTGCTGCGCGACATGGTCGGCACCATCGGGCTTGGGCTAATCCGCGAGAAGAGGGTCAAGTGAGCGAGCGCAGCGACGTGGGAGTGTCACAGTGAGCGAGCGCAGCGACGTGGGAGTGTCACAGTGAGCGAGCTTCCTGCCAGGCTGAAGGCCTTCGAGGGTCGGACGCTGCAGCCCACCACCTGGGGACCCGACCCGGTGAACACCCCGATGATCCGGCACTGGGTCGAGACGATGGGCGACACCAACCCGATTTACCTCGACGACGCGGCTGCCCGCGCCGCGGGCCGGAACGGGGTGGTCGCCCCGGCCGCAATGTTGCAGGTCTGGACCATGCGCACCTACGCCGAGAAAATAGCCACCACCGGCATTTCGGAGGTGGGTGCCGAGCTGAAACGCACGCTCGAGGAAGGCGGCTTCACCTCCGTGGTGGCCACCGACTCCGACCAGGAGTTCTTCGCCGAACTGGTACCGGGGGACCGGGTCAGCGTCACCGAGGTCATCGAATCGGTGTCGGAGGAAAAGCAGACCGGACTGGGTGCGGGGCACTTCGTCACCACCCTCAAGACCTACCGCAACGGTGACGACGACGTCATCGGAACCCAACGCTGGCGGACCTTGCGGTTCCGGCCCACCCCCAGCTCGGCGCCACGACCGTTGCGGCCGCGGCCGGCGCTCAACCAGGACAACGCCTTCTGGTTCGACGCGGCCCGCCAGCACCGCCTGGTGATCCAGCGCTGCACCCACTGCGGCACGCTCCGCCACCCCACCGGCCCGATGTGCGGGCAATGCCAGTCGCTGGATTGGGACACCGTCGACGCGTCCGGACGCGGCAGCGTCTACAGCTTCGTGGTCAACCACCACCCGAAGATCGACGCCTTCGACTACCCGCTGATCGTCGCGGTGATCGAGCTCGAGGAAGGCACCCGGCTGATCGCCAACATGACCGGCGTCGAACCCGGGCAGGTGGAGATCGGCATGCCGGTGGACCTGGACTGGATCGACGCCGACGCGGAGCTGACCTTGCCCGCATTCCGCCCAGCCGCACGGAAGGACGCCTGATGGACTTCACCTTGACCGAGGAGCAGGAGGCCATTCGGGGCCTCGCCACTGACATCTTCACCGGCAAAGCCGGTACGGACCGGGTCAAGCAGGTCGAGGCGTGCCCAGAGCGGGTGGATCGCGAGCTGTGGCGTGAGCTGGCCAACGCCGGTCTGCTCGGCATCGCGTTGCCCGAGGCCCTCGGCGGCGGCGGGTTCGGGTTGGGGGAGCTGTACGTGCTGCTCGAGCAGCAGGGCCGCCATGTGGCACCGGTACCGCTTTGGCAGACCGCATTGGCCGCGATGGCGATCAGCGAGTTCGGCACCGAGCACCAGCGCAGCACACTGGTCCCGGCAGCGGCGGCGGGCAGCCTGTTGCTCACGGTGGCGTTGGAGGAGTTCGGCCCCTACGTAGCCGGTGACCCCGACACCAGAGCGAGCATCGACGATGATGGCCAATGGCGACTGTCGGGAGCCAAGGCCGTGGTGCCGGTGACCCACATCGCCCAGCGCGCGGTCGTGTCCGCCACGACGGACTCCGGCGCCGGTTTGTTCCTGGTCGACCTCTCGGCCGACGGGATGACCGCCGAGCAGACCCAGTCGACCAGCTGGGAGATCTGCGCCAACCTCGCCTTCGACGCGGCCCCCGCGGAACTCCTCGGACCCACCGATGGTTCAGCGGTGGCCTGGCTCACCGACCGCGTCGAGCTTGCGCTCGCTGCGCTGATGATCGGGGTCGGCGACGGGGCGGTGCGCCAAGCGGTGGATTACCTCAACGGTCGCCACCAGTTCGGCCGCCCGTTGGCCACCTTCCAAGCCGTCACCCATCAGCTCGCGGACTGCTACATCGACCTAGAGGCCATGCGGGTCACCCTCTGGCAGGCGGCGTGGTTGCTCGCCGAGGGCCATGACCCCGGCACCTCGGTGCTGGTGGCCAAGTGGTGGGCCACCGACGGAGGGCAGCGCGTGGTGCACCGCACCCAGCACGTGCACGGCGGAATCGGGGTGGACACCGATTACCCCGTACACCGGCACCTGTTGTGGGGCAAGCAGATCGCCGCCACCCTCGGCGGCGCGAGCTCTGACCTGGCCCGGCTCGGCGCGCAGCTGGCGGCGGGCGTCGAGGTGCTCGCGTGATCGACGTCGGCCCCGTGATCAAGGTAGGTCAGAGCCTGCCGGAGCTGGCCATTCCATTGACCCGGACGCTGATCGTGGCGACGGCCATTGCCACCAGAGACTTTCAGGACGTGCACCACGACCCGGCGCTGGCACTCGAGCGTGGGTCGAAGGACATCTTCATGAACATCCTCACCAGCAACGGACTGGTGGCCCGATACGTCACCGACTGGGCCGGCCCCCGCGCGCGGCTGCGTCGGGTCGCCATCCGCTTGGGCGCACCCAACTATCCGGGGGACACCATGACGTTGACAGGAGACGTCGTGTCCACAGCGGACGGCAATGTCGTGGTGCAGGTACGGGGCACGAACAGTGTGGGTGTGCACGCCAGTGGCACCGTGACGGTGAGCATCTGATGGCCGCCACCAGTCCGCTTTCGGGAGCGGCCGCCATCGTCGGCATCGGCGCCACGGAGTTCTCCAAGAACTCCGGGCGCAGCGAACTGCAGCTGGCGTGTGAGGCCGTCGTGGCCGCACTCGCGGATGCCGGCCTCGATCCCTCGGAGGTCGACGGGTTGTCGACCTACACCGCGGAGACCAACGGCGAGATCCTGGTGGCCCGCAACACCGGCATCGGCGAGCTGAAGTTCTTCTCCCGCATCCCCTACGGCGGGGGCGCCGCGTGCGGCACGGTGCAGCAGGCGGCAATGGCCGTCGCCACCGGAATCGCCGATGTGGTCGTCTGCTATCGCGCATTCAATGAACGCTCCGGCGTGCGCTACGGCCTGGGCCAACACGACCGGCCGGTGGACAGCACCGCCGACCGGGCGGCCTACGCCTGGATGACCCCGCAGGGCCTGTCGACGCCGGCGCAATGGGTGGCGATGTTCGCGCGCCGGTATATGCACACCTACGGCGCCACCAGCGAAGACTTCGGCCGAGTCGCCGTCGTTGACCGCAAGCATGCAGCCGCCAATCCGAAAGCATGGTTCTACCAGCGGCCGATCACGCTGGCGGACCACCAGAACTCACGCTGGATCGCGGAGCCGCTGCACCTGCTGGACTGTTGCCAGGAGACCGACGGGGGCCAGGCGCTGGTGATCGTCTCCGCGGAGCGGGCGAAGGATCTGGCCCAGCGACCCGCCATCATCAAGGGCGCCGCCCAGGGCTCGGGCAAAGATCAGCACATGATGACCAGCTACTACCGACCCGATATCAGCGGAATCCCCGAGATGGGCGTGGTCGGGCGGCAGCTGTACGCGCAGAGCGGACTGGGCCCGGCCGACATCCAGGCGGCCATCCTCTATGACCACTTCACTCCGCTGGTGCTCCCGCAGCTCGAGGAGCTCGGCTTTTGCCCGGTGGGCGAGGCCAAAGACTTCATCCGCGAGGGAAACCTCGAGCTCGGTGGCCGCTTGCCCGTCAACACCCACGGCGGGCAGCTGGGTGAGGCCTACCTGCACGGCGTGAACGGCATCGCGGAGGCAGTGCGGGTGTTGCGTGGCACCTCCACCAACCAGCCCGACGCCGTCGAGAATGTGCTGGTGACGGCGGGGACCGCGGTGCCCACCAGCGGCCTGATCTTAGGTTTGTGCCAGTGATGCGGGCAGCTGGAGACTGGCGCGGAGCTCAGCTCGGTAGCCGGACCGTCGGCTACGACGAGCGCGACGCCATCCTGTACGCCCTTGCGGTGGGTGCGCAGGCCACCGACCTGGATCTGGTGTTCGAGGAGCGTCTGCGGGTGCTGCCGACCTTCGCACTGACGTTGGCCCAGTGGGCGCCTGACGCCCTTGGCAGCCAGGGTGGCTTCGACACCACTACTGCGGTGCACGGCGCCCAGGAGCTGCGGGTGCTGAGGGAGCTGCCACGCAGCGGTGAGCTGATGATGTCGGCGACGGTGACCGAGGTGTGGGACAAGGGCGCGGCCGCGGTGTTCGACATTCGGGTGGACAGCGACTACTTCGCGGCCACCTGGTCGATCTTCGCACCGGGCAGCGGCGGCTTCGGTGGCGAGCGTGGACCGGCCAAGCCTGCCGCTCCGAGCGGTGCGCCCACGCGGGTCGACACGGTGGCCACGTATCCGACGCAGACCGCGCTGTACCGACTGCTGGGGGACCGTCACCACATCCACATCGACCCGGAGGCGGCGGCCCGTATCGGGCAACCCCGGCCCATCATGCACGGGCTCTGCACCCTGGCTGCCTCGACCCTGCCACTGGCGCGCGACGCGGGAGCCCACCCGGCCGACCTTGTTGAGCTCAGTGGTCGTTTCGCCGCGCCGGTCTTTCCTGGTGACGCGCTCCAGCTGCGCAGCTGGAGCGGCGAGGGCCGCACCGATTTCGAGGTCCGGGGAGCCGACGGATCCACCGCCGTCTCCGGTGGTCACATCCGTTTTCTTTGACGCACCACAGAGCTGGAGACGTAGACGTGGGAATACTCGACGGCAAGATCGCCCTCATCACCGGCGCGGGTCAGGGGGTGGGGGCGGGCATTGCGCTGGCGCTGGCCCGCCAGGGTGCGGTCATTGCGACGGCCGGACGCACCGAGTCAAAACTGGTGCGCACCTGCGCGGCGATCACCGAGCTCGGTGGCCACGCCCAACCCGTGGTCTGTGACGTCAGCGACAGATCCCAGATCCAGGACACAGTGCAGCGGACCGTGGCGTTGTTCGGTGGGGTGGACATCTTGATCAACAACGCCAACTCAACGGCGCTGGGTCGCCTGCTCGACATCGAACCCGAGCTGCTGGAGAAGGCGTATGCCACCGGACCGCTGGCCGCACTGCGGCTGATGCAGGCCTGTCATCCACTGATGAAGGCCCGTGGTGGGGGCGCCATCATCAACATGGTCAGCTCGGCGGCCGTGCGCTGGGACAGCAGCAACTACGGTGCCTACGCCTCGGCCAAAGAAGCGATGCGCTCGCTTACCCGTACCGCAGCCAGCGAATGGGGCTCGGACGGTATCCGGGTGAACGCCGTGGCGCCGCACGCCCTTTCGCCGGGGCTGAAGTGGTGGACGGAGACGAACCCGGAGGAGGCGGCCGAGTTCGTCAAGACCATTCCGCTTGGACGCGTCGGTGACTGCGAGCAGGACATCGGCCGCGCGGTGGCCTTCTTGGTGGGGCCCGACGCTGGCTACCTGACGGGCGCCACAATTCCCCTGGACGGTGGGCAGGCACGCTGGTGCTGAGCGGGCGGTTTCAGCCCTGCGCGGCCTTGGCCCCCGCCCGGCGGCCGAAGAAGCTGCTGTCGCCCAAGGAGATACCGCTAGCATAACCCCAGGCAGCGAGTCCCGCGGCACACCGGCCGGCGGCGTACAACCCGGGGATCGGGGCACCGGAGACGTGCAGCACCTCGGCGTCGACGCTGTTGCGTAACCCTCCCAACGGGAAGCCGCCGGTCTGGCCGCGCAGGTCGATGGCCGCGATCGGCGCGCCGATCGGTCGAGTCCATTCGGGCTTCTTGTCCAGCACCGGATCCTGGCCGTGCGCGGCGTGCCGGTTGTACAGCTCCACTGTGGACTGCAGGCTGCCTTCGGGAAGCCCCATGTCGGCCTCGAGTTCCTCCACGGTCTCGCACACCCAGGTGGGCTGCCGACACAATTGCGGGGTGGCGGTGGGGGCGACGACGCCGTCGGCGTAGGCCGCTTCGTCGAGCACCAGGAACGCCTGATTGTCGTTGCGCAACAAAACATGCTGGGCGATCCGACCGGGATAGGTGTCCTCCTGCACAAACCGCTGCCCGCGTGCGTTAACGAGGGATGCCGCGGGCCATTGGCTGCGGGTCGCACCTGATCATGACCTCGGTGGCGTCCAGGTGCGCGAGGTCGGCCCCAAGGGCCTGGGCCATGCGGATGGACGCGCCATCATGCTCCTGCACGCTGGCCGCCGGACGCCCGACGAGAGCCGGTGCGTGGGCGGCCACCATGTCATCGTTGTAGGCGAACCTACCGGTCGCCAGGACTACCCCACGTCGCGCGCGTACTGCCACCTCGGTGCCGTACTGCTTGGCGAGGATCCCGACCACGCGCCTCAGTCCGGAGCCGGAGGCGAAGTTGATCACCGAACCCTGGTTCTCCTTCAGGTGCGGATAGCAGGCCCGCATCAACCAGAACGTGGGGTAGAAGCAACGAGCAACTTGTTGTGGGGCCGTCCGCACCGCCCACTTCCGAAGTCATGGACTGATGGCGGGAGCGACCATGAGCAGAGGGGTTCGTTGGAGATCGGCGCCGTGCAGTTCGTGCAGCAACGCGAGGGCCGCGGGGTTGCTCGGCTCACGCTCACGAGTGACGAGCGCGACGGTGCGGTGTGGGCGCGGCGGTGCAATGCGGATGCGAGCGAGGTCGGTGCGTTCGGCGATCGGCGCGGGGATGATGGCAATGCCGAGACCGAGGTTGACCAGCGAGATGAGCAGCTGCAGCTGGGTGGCTCGTAGTGTGATCTTCCGGTCAAGGCCGGCCTGGGCGCAGAGCTGTGCGACGACAGTCTGCAGGCCGGTGCCAGCCTGAAAGTCAACGAAAGGCTCTTGCTGCAGGTCGGGCAGCAGTACATGATGCTGGTGAGCGAGTGGATGGTCGTGCGCGGTGACCACCACGAGCTCTTCGTGGTGGGTGGCAATCACGCTCGTGCCCTCGGGCAGCCGGCTCCCATCGCGCGCGATGTAGGCGAGGTCGAGGTCGCCAGCAAGCAGCTCGTCGAGCAGCTCGTCCACGGGTGCCTCCTGGAGGGTGATGTTCACCCCGGGATGAGCACGGTGGAACCGACTCAGCCCGGCAGGAAGATCGACCCAGGTCAACGCCTGGATGGTCCCCACCGTGACCTGTCCGCGCAGCATTCCGCTGACTGCGGCGACGGATTCACGCGCCGTGTGGACATCCACCAGCATGCGCTGGGCCGTGGGCAGCAGCGCTCGACCGGCAGGGGTCAGTGCGACCCGACGGGTGGTGCGCTCGAACAGCGATGCCTCGAGCTCACGCTCGAGCTGGCGCACCGAGACGCTGAGCGAGGACTGCGCAACGTGCACCTCGCGGGCGGCCCGGGTGAAGCTCAGGTACTTGGCTACGGCGGCGAAGTGTTCCAGCTGGCGTAGTTCCATGGCCCCGCCCTCCGGCCGTGATTCATGCACGAGTCCGATTTATTCAATACCGATTACTCGTTGGACACGATAGTCGTTGGCACCGAAGATGGCATGGAGGACCACGGCGCAGGCTTGCTGAGTCGATCGCCGCCACCGGTCATTACCCGTGAAGACCCACGGCAGCGCAGAAGGAGATCTCCTCGTGAGCAACACCACCATCACGGCCGAGCCGTTCGACCTCGACCTGGACCTCGCCACGACGGCGCTGGTCATCATCGACATGCAGCGGGACTTCCTGCAGCCGCAAGGCTTCGGCGAGCTTCTGGGCAACGACGTGTCTTTGCTGCGCTCCGCGATCGAGCCGACCCGCGCAGTACTGGCGGCCGCCCGGACGGCGGGGATGCTCGTCGTCCACACCAGGGAAGGCCACCGCCCGGACCTCAGCGACTGCCCACCGGCCAAGCGCACCCGTGGTGGCAAGACGTTCATCGGCACGGACGGCCCGATGGGCCGCATTCTGGTCCGCGGTGAAGAGGGACACGACATCATCCCCGAGCTCTACCCCGTCGAGGGCGAACCGGTCATCGACAAGCCCGGCAAGGGCGCGTTCTACCAAACCGACCTGCACATCATTCTGCAGAACCGAGGGATCACGACTTTGCTCCTGTGTGGGGTCACCACTGAGGTGTGTGTCCACACCACGGTGCGGGAAGGCAACGACCGCGGTTACGAATGCGTGGTCCTGCAGGACTGCACCGGCTCCTACTTCCCCGAGTTTCAGGAGGTCGGACTGAAGATGATCAAAGCCCAGGGTGGCATCTTCGGGTGGGTATCCACCTCCCAGCAGGCGCTGAAGACACTCACCGCGCGATGAGCCCCAGCACCGGATACGCAGGGACGGGGGAGTACCCGGTCTCTGCGGCGCATCTGGTGCCTGGCCGCGACTTCACCGGCACCATCCACAGTGTCTTTGCCAGCGCGTGCAACATCGCCGTCGACGGGCTGCTCGTGACCGTGCAGGACGCGGCACAGCAGCACAGCCCGACCTCGATACGGGTAGCTGTTGCTGGAGCGGGCAGCTGGTCACCCGTCGCACGGGCTGGAGACCGCGCCGTCTGCCGGGCCGGTGTGCTGCGGTTCGGCGCGCACGCGCTAAATCTGCGCGGGGTGCCGGTCTGGTCCCCGGGTCCGCGAGCACACTGGGGGCAGCCGTCTGTCGTGCGCCGGCGGCTGACTCTGCTGGCCTCCGTTCGGCAGGCCCACGTGGGAAGCGGCTCGCTGGAGAACCACCCCGGCCTCCACCGCGACGTGCGAGACGTGGGTGCGCGTGTGCTCGCGACGACGACAGCCGAGTCCGACATCGGGACAGCGGTCACTCGATTGGTCGGGGCGGGACCGGGACTGACCCCCTCCGGCGACGACGTCCTTGTCGGGCTGCTGGCCGCCCTGCTCCGCGGTGGCGGCAGCTCACCGCACAGTGCGTCCGTGGCATCGTGGGTGAGTGCTGCCGTGGTGAACAATGCCCGCCGCACCACCGACATCAGCAGGCACTACCTCCGGTTGGCCGCCCGCGGCCATTTCGGCGAACCGCTCAGCGAGCTCGTCGACGCTGTCGTCGTGGGAGCGGACGCCCAGGTGGTGGCCGGCCGGGCGGACGACGTGCTCAGCGTCGGAGCCAGCTCCGGAGCCGACGCCGCGCTCGGCGTGCTGCTCGGGCTCCGGGCCGCGTGTGAGCTTCAGGACAACCAAGCAAACAACCTGGCAAACGAGAAGGTGGCATGACCGCCCAAGAGCACCGCATCTATCCCAATCTGTACAAGGACTCCGTCGCGCTGATGGCGACCTCCGCGGCCCTGATCAAGATCGCCGGAATCGAGGCCGCCTCCGTGGTGATGGCCACGGACGCCAACCGAGAGAACCTGCGTGTCGCGGGCTTGTCGGACGAGCCGAGTGCGTGCCCCAACGATCTGCTGGTCGCCGTCCGAGGCGATACCCAGGCCTGCGTGGACGCCCTTGCCCTGGCGGACACGCTGTTGGCCGAGCAGCCGACTGCGCGCGAGGCTGGGGGCGAGCGGGCCCCGGTGCCCACCAGTGTGGGCACTGCCTTCGCTCAGGACCCGTCGGCCACCCTGGCCCTAATATCCGTACCCGGGCCGTACGCGGCGGCCGAGGCACTCAAGGCGCTCCAGCTGGGCGTGAACGTGATGATCTTCAGCGACAACGTCCCGGTAGCAGAAGAGGTGGAACTCAAGCGCTACGCCGAGGCACACAAGCTCCTGGTGATGGGACCGGATTGCGGCACCGCCCTGGTCAACGGCATACCGTTGGGCTTCGCCAACGTGGTGCGCAGTGGTCGGACCGGTGTTGTCGGCGCGTCAGGAACGGGAATGCAGGAGATCACCAGCCGTCTCCACCAGCGTGGCGGGGGCGTGTCACAGGCACTGGGCACGGGCGGGCACGACGTGTCCGCCGAGGTGGGTGGCATCTCCACGCTGCACGCCTTGCGTGCCCTGGATGAGGACGACGCGACCGAGGTCATCGTGCTGGTCTCCAAACCGCCGGCGGAGTCGGTGGCCACGGCGGTGCTCGAGGCGGCACGGAGCATGGCGACCCCGGTCGTGGTGATGTTCGTCGGAGCCGATACTGCCGCCTACGACCAGCACGGGGTGCACCTGGCCACAACGCTGGCCGAGGCGGCGGACGCCGCTCTCGCGATTGCCGCGGGAGAGAGCATCGTGCCGGCCACCGCCGTGCTGGCACCGGAGGCCCTCGCGCTGCTGGACGAGGCCGCCGGGCGGCTGGCCGCAAGCCAGCGGCACCTGCGCGGCGTGTTCTCCGGCGGCACGTTCTGTTACGAGGCGCAGCTGTTGTGTCGGGCCCACGGAATACACGCCTCCTCGAACACCCCGATCACCGGCAACGCCGCCCTCGCCGACGTCTGGACCAGTGCGGGCGACACGATCATCGACATGGGTGATGATGTCTTCACCCAGGGGCGGCCCCACCCGATGATCGACCCGACGTTGCGCAACGAGCGCATCCGCGCCGAGATCGACGACCCGAGCACGGCAGTTCTGCTCTTCGACGTGGTCCTTGGCTACGGTGCCGCCACCGACCCGGTGTCGACACTGCTCGAGGTCCTGGCCCAAGCCGGGCGGCGAGCAACCGACGCAGGCCGTTCGGTGGTGGTCATCGGCCATGTGTGTGGCACCGATGCCGACCCCCAGGACCGGTCCGCCGTGATTGCCCAGCTGCGCGAGGCGGGTGTGCTCGTCGCCGACAGCAACGCCCACGCCGCACGGATGGCTGCGGCCGTCGTCTCTGCACTCGCCCCATCAGGAAAGAAGTGACCATGCCGCTCTTCACTGACGAACTCACCGTGATCAACGTCGGACTGGCCTCGTTCGGGGAGAACATCACCCGCGCCGGCGGGAAGGTCACCATGCTCGACTGGCGCCCGCCCGCCAGCGGTGACGCCGCTGTGGGGATGGAGCTCGCTCGACTGCTCGGTGACCCCACCGTCGAGGAGGCAAACGCTGTTGCCTTCGGTCGCTACCAGGCGGCACAACCCCGGCTGGTCGACGTCCAGATCGCGCGCGAGGCCATCCCGGCAATGGCCGATCGGCGACTCATCCTGCACGCCGGACCCCCGATCGCCTGGCCCGAGATGTGCGGGCCCGTTCAGGGCGCGATCATCGGAGCCATTCTCTACGAGGGATGGGCGCAGTCCCCGGAGCAAGCAGAGGCGCTGGCTGCTGGTGGTGACATCGCGTTCGCACCGTGTCATCAGCACGGTGCCGTCGGCCCGATGGCCGGTGTCATCAGCCCCTCCATGCCCTTGTGGGTCGTCGAGAACGCCGCCGGCACGAACCGGGCCTACAGCAACTTCAACGAAGGACTCGGCAAGGTCCTGCGCTTCGGGGCCAACGGACCCGAGGTGCTGAAACGGCTGCGGTGGATGGGCACCGAGTTGTTCGACACCATCCAGGCCGGGGTGCGCCACCTCGGCGGTCTCGACCTCAAGCCGATCATCGCCCAGGCGCTGCACATGGGCGATGAGGTCCACAACCGCAACGCGGCGGCCACCGGCCTGCTGTTCAAGCAGCTGGTACCCAGCCTCCTCGCGGTCGACCTGCCCGCGGAGGCACTGCGTCGCAGCGTCGAGTTCATCGCCGGCAACGACCACTTCTTCCTCAACCTGTCCATGGCGGCCAGCAAGACGATGCTCGACGCCGCCGCCGATGTGCCGCACAGCTCCATGGTCACCGCCATGGCCCGGAACGGGGTCAACTTCGGTGTCCGCCTCTCCGGAACCGGACAGCGCTGGTTCCAGGCCCCGGCCAACCCGGTCAACGGACTGTTCTTCCCCGGTTACAGCATCGAGGATGCCGCCGCGGATCTCGGCGACAGCGCGATCACCGAGACAGCCGGTCTCGGCGGATTCGCCATGGCCGCGTCACCGGCGATCGTGCAGTTCGTCGGTGGAACTCCGGCTGATGCGACCGAGAACAGCCGACGGATGCGGACCATTACCCTGGGCACCAACCCGGTGTTCACCCTGCCCGCACTGAACTTCGGCGGGACCGCTGCCGGAATTGACGCCCGTGCGGTCCTCGACTCCGGTGTGCTGCCCATCATCAACAGCGGAATCGCCCACAAGCGGGCGGGGGTCGGCCAAATCGGTGCCGGCATCACCACTGCCCCACTGGAGTGCTTCACCCAAGCGGTCACCGCGCTCGCCGACGACCTGCCAGTGTCACGATGAGCGGGAAGTTGGCGGTCATCGCGTTCGGAGGCAACGCCCTCGTCCGCGACGCCGACCACCAGTCCATCCCGGACCAGTACACCACCGTGGCCGACACCGTCCCCGCCATCATCGACATGATCGAGGCCGGCTGGAACGTGGTCGTCACCCACGGCAATGGCCCCCAGGTCGGCTACATCCTGCGCCGCTCCGAGCTGGCGCTGAGCGAGATCGCGCCGGTGCCGCTGGACTACGCCGTCGGCGACACACAGGGCGCTATCGGCTACATGTTCACCAAGGCCCTGGGCAACGAGCTGGCCCGTCGCGGCCTGCACCAGCCCGTCGCCACGGTCCTCACCCAGACTGTCGTCGACCCCGACGACGCAGCTTTTGCGCGGCCGACCAAGCCAGTCGGTGGGTTCTTCGACGAGACGGCCGCCCGCCGCTTCGAGCGTGACCTCGGGTGGACGGTCGCGGCCGACGGTGCACAGGGGTGGCGGCGCACTGTTCCGTCTCCGGTGCCGCAGGAGATCGTGGAGCTCGACACCATCCGCACCCTGGTCGATGCCGGAACCCTCGTCGTAGCCTGCGGCGGCGGTGGAATTCCGGTGGCCCGCCACGCCAACGACCAGCTCGTCGGCGTGGAAGCGGTCATCGACAAGGATCGGGCCTCCGGGCTCCTCGCCGCCGAGCTCGGCGCCGACCTGCTGGTCATTCCCACCGGTGTGGAACAGGTCGCCATCCGCTTCGGCACTCCCGAACAACAGTGGTTGGGCCATCTCACCCCCGCCGCGGCTGCCCAGTACGCAGCCCAAGGCCACTTTGGGGAAGGCAGCATGGGACCCAAGATCGATGCCGTCCTCGACTTTCTGCGCGCCCGGCCCACCGCCGCCGGGTTGATCACCGCACTCGCCTGCATCGCTGCGGCCCTGGACCGGCGAAGCGGCACCTGGATCGAGAACACCCCCGCCCCGGAACGTTACGAGGAGTTGCAGCGATGACCCAATCCACCCAGCTGGCTGTGAACGGCACTCTCATGCGTGGGCTCGTGCTCAACGACAACCTGCTCGATGCCGGCGCACGCTTCATCAAGGACGACAAGACGGCGCCCTGCTACCGACTGTGGAGCATCAACGACCAGCACCCGGCGATGATCCGCACCACCGATGGCACCGGCACCTCGGTGGCCCTCGAGGTATGGGACATTCCACTCGTCGGACTGGCGTCCGTGCTGGCGAAAGAACCTCCGGGCTTGACCATCGGCAAGGTCGTGCTCGCCGACGACACCGTGGTGCTGGGCGTAGTCGGTGAGCCGTTTCTCGTGCAGGGTCAGCGAGAGATCACCGAGTTCGCAGGTTGGCGCGAGTACACCGATGCTCTAGCCAAGGGAGACAAATCATGACTGCAGAAGCGGCCGACGCCCCCAGCGACCGGGGTACCGTCGCCGCTGGCGCACCCGGGTGGCGGATCGCCCTGATTTTGCTGGGCATCATCGTCACTCCCGTCGTGCTTTCCGCCCCCTCGCTGGGCAGCGGACTGACCTTTCCTCGGGCGGTGTCGGCGATCCTCGTCGGTGCACTGATCCTCACCGTCCTAGCGGCCACCACCCTGGCGATCGGCGAGCACGCGCGCCAGCCGACCTACGACATCGTCCGGTTCCCCTTCGGGGTGCGCGGCGCCAAAGCGATCAACGTGCTGCTCGCGATCAGCCTGTTCGGCTGGACCGCAGTCACCGCTAACGGCTTCGGTACTGCCACCCGCAGCCTGCTGGTCACGCTGTTCGGCATCAGTGTTCCGCTGCCCGTCCTCGTCATTCTCGGCTGTGTCATTTTCGTTGCCTCGACCGCCTTCGGCTTCGAGACCATCGGCAAGGTCGCGCAGTTCGCCGTCCCCGTGATCGCGCTCCTCCTGGCCTTCATCCTGTACCAGGCTCTGCGTTCCGGTTTGACGATGTTGGACCCCGCTAGCCCCATTCGCTGGGGCGTGGCGGTGTCCTCCGTCGTCGGGACAGCCATCGTTTTGGTCGTCACCGCGGCCGACTTCGGCAGCTTCACCCGCAGTCGCCGCCAAGCACTTCTCGGTGCTGTGCTCGCCTTCGCCATCGCCTACCCCTGCCTGTACCTCGCTGGCGCTCTACCCAGCGCTCTGACCGGCAGCAACGCACTCATCGACGCCATGACGGTGATCGCCTCAGCGCTTCCCGCGATCGTTCTGCTGGTCTTTGCCTCGGTCACCGCGAACGCCGGCAACATGTTCCAGGGAACACTCGCCATCTCCACTCTGCTCACCGCGGTGCGCAAGTGGCAGATCACGGTGACGATCGGTATCGCCGCGGCGATCGTGGGCAGCTTCGATATCGCCGCGTGGCTACCGAGCTTCCTGCTCTTCCTCGGCATCGCCGCACCGCCCGTCGCCGGCATCTACATCGCCGACTTCGCCCTCCACCGCCGAGGGGGTTACGACAGTGTCGTGCTCACTACCCAGCCCGCTGTCAAGGTCTTGACGTTCGGCGTCTGGCTTACCGGCTGCGTGATCGGCTACCTCACCGCATACGACGTATTCACCCTCACCGGAATCTCGTCCATCGATTCCATCCTCGTCGGTGCCCTGCTCTACCTGGCGATCAGCACGGCGACGTCGCACCGGCCCTCGAACCCCACCCACCAACCAGCCGGATAGACCACTACTTACCTTCTGTTCTTTCGGTTTGCGTCGCTAATGGTGTTCGAGCGGGACTGTGGATCCAACGGTGCGGCTGGCGAGGGAACAGGGCCTGTCGTTGACCGGCCCGGAGGGGCTGCTCAAGCAGCTGACCAAGTCGGTGCTCGAGACCGCGCTGAACGAGGAGATGACCGAGCACCTGGGCTATCAAAGCACCGTCCGCCCGGTCCCGGTAGTGGCAACACCCGCAACGGCAGCAGAGGTAAGACGGTGCTGACCAAGGCGAGGGGTCAGGTGGAGGTCGACGTGCCGCGTGATCGGGCGGCACGTATGAACCACAGATCGTCAAGACACGGCAGCGCCGGTTGAATGGCTTCGATGAGGTCGTGCTGCTCCTGTACATCGAGGGTTGACCACCGGAGAGATCAGCGCGCAGTCGCCGAGGTCTACGGTGCCTCGGTCAGCAAGGATATGATCAGTCGGAATTCGAGCTTTTGCCGAATATGGGTGACCCAGGCCGGTCCGGGCGAAGGCGTAGCCCTGGTCTCTAGTGACCAGGTGCCAGGCGAATACGGTCGTCTTCCGGGCGGTCGCGACGATGGCGGTCTGGAAGCCGCGACGCGCTTTGACCCGTTAGAAGAAGGCCCGCAGTGGCCCCGGTGCGCGTCTGGCTGACCAGGCCGCTTCAACGAGCACACCCCACGGAATTGGGCCCGGGCGGCCTTGCTGATCCGACCGTGGACCGGTGCAGAGTTACTGAATTGGCGGACCCCGGGATTCAGGCCGATAGGCGACGAGTCTGGCGGCGTCATCAAAGGGGAAAAGTCCCGACCGCGGCCACGATGGAAATACCGGCGATGGCGTCTACGCCGGGGATCGTCGTCAACCGTGCCACCGTCGGATCACTCAGCGCCTCGAGGGGCGAGTTCTTTGTCCACGATCGCCAACTCGCTGCCGTGGAAGTCCAGTTGGCGTAGCAGGGCCTGCACGCGAGCGCTTATCGGCGGGCAACTGCTGGTGTCCCAGCCAGTGCCGCTTAGTGATGCCGAACAGGTCAGACATCGGCGGCGCCGGAGCGAGATCGCGCGCCAGGATCGCGTGGACCTGGTTCTTGATCCGGGTCCGCTGCCGCGCAAGATGCGCTCGCCGCGCGAGCTGCCGGCGCAGGCTGCGGACCGATCATCGGGCAGCCAGACCGGCGGCAGGAAATCCGCTGCAGCAGCTGCGCCAAGATCCTGGCGTCGACCTTGTCGGTCGTGACCTTCGCTTCGGCGATGACGCGCGTCTCGGATGGGTCGGACACCACCAGCCGGCCCACCAATGGTGTCAGCAGGTTCGCGATCGAGTCGCTGTTGCCCGTCGCTTCCGGATCTACCGTTCGGGCTGTATGGCCATTTGGCAGCCGGCGACCACGACGTCGGCCTCGTCGTCCCAACTCTGCACGGAATCGATTGCGAGGGGCACCAGCGGGGTACTCATCGGAGCATGATGCTCCCGCCGTCGACCATCAGGGTCTGCCCGGTCATGTAGCTGGCGTCGTCGCTGGCCAGGAACACCGCCACCCGCCCGATGTCGGCCTCGGGGTCACCGAAGCGGTGCAGCGGGGTCTTGGCCAACAGCTTCTCGGCCTGCTCGGGAAACTCCTCGAGATAGCGCTTGACGCCTTCGGTCGCTGCCAGTGGGCTGATGATGTTGACGTTGATGTTGTCGGTGGCCCACTCGTTGGCCGCAACCCGGCTGATGCCCCGGATCGCTTCTTTCGCCGCGGCATAGGAGGTTTGGGTGGGCATCCCGTTCAGCCCGGAGCCGGAGGCGAAGTTGATCACCGAACCCTGGTTCTCCTTTAAGTGCGGGTGGCAGGCCCGCATCAACCAGAACGTGGGGTAGAAGCCGGTGCCGAAGGACAGGTCGAACATTTCCTGCGTGTGCTCCACGAACGGCACCTGCTTGGAGACGTGCGCGTTGTTCACCAGCACGTGCACTGAGCCGAACGCCTCCACCGCTGCCGCCCGGATCACCTCGGCGCTCGCCTCCTGGGAGATGTCGGCGTTGAGGTATTTTCCGGCGCCGTCGAGCTCGGCCTCCAGTGTGTGGCCCGCCTCGTCGTTGATGTCGACGAACAGGACCTTGGCGCCCTCCTTGGTGAAGGCGCGGACCATGCCCCGGCCGATGCCTCCGGCGCCGCCGGTGATGATGATGACCCTGCCGGCGAGCCTCATGACTGGGCCAACGCGTGCTTCTCCAGCGCCGCGACGCCGTAGGCCGAGTATGTCTCGTACTGGCCGCGTCCGGAGAAGTACGGGGTGAGCCGGGAGCTCAGCTCATCGACGGTGAACGCGGAACCGGCGGCGTCGAATCGGTTTTCCACCTGCGGTGCCGCCATGAGGGCGACCATCTTGCCGTACACCACGAACACCTGGCCGGTGATCTCCTCGGACGCGGGGGAGGCCAGGTAGTTGACCAGTGTGGCCACCCGCTCGGGGGCCAGAGGGTCCAGACCGCCGCCGCTGTCGGTGTTCTCGCCGAACGCCTCCGACGTCATGGCCGTCCGGGCCCGGGGGCAGATGGCGTTGGCGCGCACCCCGTAGCGGGACAGCCCCTGTGAGGTGGACAGGGTCAGCGCGGTGATCCCCGCCTTGGCCGCCGAGTAATTCGGCTGTCCGGCGGAGCCGAAGAGGAACGCCTCCGAGGAGGTGTTGATGACCCGGCCGTAGACCGGGCCGCCTGCGGCCTTGCTGGCTTGGCGCCAGTGCACGGCGGCGGCGTGCGAGGTGGCGGCGTGGCCCTTGAGGTGTACCCGAATGACGTCATCCCAGTCGGATTCGGTGAGGTTGAAGATCATCTTGTCGCGCAGGATGCCTGCGTTGTTCACTAAAATGTCGAAGTTTCCGTAACTTTCGACGGCGGTCTGCACCAGCCGGTCACCGAATGCCCAGTCGCCCACGTCGCCGGTGACGGCCACCGCGTCGCCGCCGTTGGCCTTGATCTCTGCCACCACATCGTGCGCGGCGTCACCTACGTCGTTGACGACGACCCGTGCGCCCGCCGCCGCGAGGCCCAACGCCTCCGCCCGGCCCAGGCCGGCGCCTGCTCCGGTGACGACGGCAGCCTTGCCGTCCAAGCTCAGTGACTCACTCATCGGTCGCTCCTCGTGCGTATGCGGCAGGACAGATCAGAGCGAATTCTATTGTGCGGTCGGTGACCTCGAGTGCGGCCGTCTCGGTCAGCGGAACTGCGGGTCAGTGGACTCCTCGGGCCAGCAGCTCGCGGGCCTCGGGGCTTCCGTTCAGGAGGCGGTTGGTCCGGGTGGTGACCTTCCAACCGTCGGAGGTGCGGGCCAGCTCCCAGCGGTTGGCGGTGACCCGGCCCACCGTGTAGCCGTCCTTACCGTGCCGTTTGAGGATCATCTGGGTGTGGCAGGTGGCGACGGCGGTGTCGCCGGTGACGCTGAGGTGCGCGGGACTGATCACGTGGCCGCAGCCCCCGTTGATCCATTTCTGGTGACTGTCCGAGCGCACCATGGCCGCGATCTGCTCGCGGCCGTCCATCCGGCCGGTGTCCACGTCGTATACCCCATCTTCGGTCCACAGCTGGGCCACCGTCTCGGCGCTGCCACTGTCCACCGCCGGGCCGTAGGCGCAGAGCAGCCGCATGATGGCGTTGTGGTCTTCCAGGAGCTGGACGCGGTCCTCGAGCGCAGCAAACCTGGCTTCGATGTCGGTCATCGGGGGTCCTCCATCTCCGTGCGGCCGAACTCGACGCCTGTCCCAATACCGACCTCGCGCAGCGCGGCGAGCTGTTCGCAGTACTGGCCGGCGCTGTCCGCACGGATGTTCACTCCGAGCAGCGTGGCCCCGGCATCCTGAGCCCGCTCCAGCCCGCGACGGGTCTTGTCGGGGAAGTCCAGTGGGTCGAGCGGGCGACCGGGGTTCAATACGATGTCGAGGGCGTCGGGGACCTCGGTTTTACCGATCATGGCGGCCAGCTCATCCATGCTGAGCCCGAAGGGCACCCAGCCGTCACCGTGCTGCACAGCCCGCCGCAGTGAACGCTGGGTATGCCCGCCGATCCACAGTGGAACGCGGGACTGCGCGGCGTGGGGTTCCACCACGAAGCCGTCAAACGAGTAGTGCTCGCCGTGGTAGCTGGGGACGGCTTGGGACATCGACGCTCGCAGCGCACCAATGGCGTCATCGGCCAGCGAGCCGCGACCTTCGAACTGGGCGCCGATCAGCTCGAACTCCTCGCGCAGACTACCCACGCCGAGGCCCAGGATGACCCGACCTTTGCTGAGCTGGTCGAGCGTGCCGTAGCGCTTCGCGATTTCCAACGGGTGGTGATATCCGAGAACCAGCACCTGTGTGGCCAGTCGTATGCGGCGCGTGCGGGCGGCGAGGAAGCCCAGGGTGGACAAGGGGTCCCAGTAGGTTCCGCCGCGCTCGGTAGCGACGTCAACCGGGATGGCAACGTGCTCACTGCACGTGATGTGGTGGTAGCCCAGCCGGTCGGCGGTCTCGGCGATCGTACTGACTTCGGCGATGCCGGCGCCCTGTTCCCAGTCGGCACGAGTCGCCGGATGCTGAACCAGCACCGGTGGCACAATCCCGATACGCATTGCTGGCCACCCCCGCTGTGTCGTCGACCGTCGGAGTTCAGTTCTATCCGCGCGGCAGCGTGCGCGGCGTACGCCGTCCCGTTCAGCAGGAGTCGGCCGACGCTCAGCTCCCGTGGTGCACGGCCTCCACGTTGTGGCCGTCGAGGTCGCGCAGGAACACCCCGTAGTAGCCCGGGTGATACATCGGCCACTCCTGCGGCGCGTGCAACACCTCCGCGCCCTCTGCCACCGCGGCCTCGTGCACGGCGTCGACGGCGTGTCGGTCGGTGGCGCGGAAGGCCACATGCAGCTCTCTGGCTTCCGCCCCGGCCGCAGGGCTGAGCCAGAACTGGGGGACGTCATCGGGGCCGGACAAGCCGACGACCAACCCACCCTCAGTCGGGAAGCGCAAAGCCTCGCGCATCCCGATGGGGGCGAAGACCCGCAGGTAGAAGGTCAGCGACGCCTCGACGTCAGCCACTTGCACACCAAGGTGATCAATCATGCCGGCATCGTACGACGCCACCCCGACAACTCTTTCTCGCTGCGCAATCGTCCACGCTGGTTGCCGAGCGTGCCCAAATGGGGGTTTGCGCAGCGCCGGAACCCCCTTTTGAGCGATCTCGGCCCACTGCGCCCGGTGCCTGCGGCTCGATATCTCGCTGATCGGGATGTTCCTCGGCCTCACCACTACCGCTGGATACCGTTACGGGGATACCGGATCTGCGACCTGACGTGAGGCGGAGCATGACCGAGCTGACCTATGAGGGCACCAAGCGTGAGCTGGCCACCGAGCAGGGTGTGCTGCGCTATCACGAAGCCGGTGATGGGCCGCCCTTGCTGTTGCTGCACGGTTCCGGCCCCGGTGTGACCGGTTGGCGAAACTACCGCGGTGTCCTCGCCGAGCTTGCCGCCCACTTCCGCTGCCTGGTGCTCGAGTTTCCCGGCTTCGGCGTCAGCGACCCAGGCGAGGGCCACCCGATGGTGATGGCCAACGCTGCCGTCGGCACGTTCCTCGACGGGCTCGGTCTCGGCGCCGTGTCGATGATCGGCAACTCGATGGGCGGCGTGGTCGCAACCAGGGTGGCCATCGCGGAGCCGCACCGGGTGCACAAGCTGGTCACCATCGGCGGGATGGGCAAGAACGTGCTCAGCCCCGCTCCAGGTGAGGGCATCAAGTTGCTGATGGAGTTCACCGACAACCCCACCCGCGGGGGCCTGATCCGCTGGCTGCAGTCCATGGTCTACGACCCGGCCACCGTCACCGAGCAGCTCATCGAGGAGCGTTGGGCGCTGGCCACCGAGCCGACCACCCTGGAGATCGCCCAGCGGATGTACTCCAGCAAAGCCTTTGCCGCCACCATGAAGATGGCGCAGGCATCGAACGCCACCCCGTACTGGGCGCAGTTCCACAAGCTGACCGCCCCGACCCTGCTCACCTGGGGGCGCGACGACCGGGTCAGCCCGGTGGACATGGCGCTGCTGCCGATGCGTGACATCCCCAACGCCGAGCTGCATGTGTTCCCCCGGTGCGGGCACTGGACGATGATCGAGGCCAAGCACGCCTGGACCAGCGCCGTGCTGGCCTTCCTCACCCGCGAGGAGGGCGCTGCGCAGTGAACGACACCGACTGGGACCTCGCGGTGGACTTCCTGGTCGTCGGCAGCGGCGGCGGGGGCATGTCCGCGGCGCTGGCCGCCAAAGACGCCGGGTTGGACACCATCGTCGTGGAGAAGGGAAAGACCTTCGGGGGCTCCACCGCCATCTCGGGCGGCGGTATCTGGATTCCCAACAACCCGACCCTGCGACGCAAGGGCGTTCTGGACTCCCGTGAGTCGGTCTTGCAGTACCTCGCCGCGATCACCGCGGGCGTAGTGCCGACCGCACGGCTGGAGGCTCTCGTCGACAACGGCGAGCCATTGATGACGCTGCTCGGCCGCAGCCCGCGCCTGAAGTTCTTCTGGGTGAAGGGGTACTCCGATTACCACCCGGAGCTGCCCGGCGGCCGTCCGGAAGGTCGCACCATTGAATGCGTGCCGTTCAACACCCGCGCGCTCAAGGACGACGAGCGCTACCAGCGGCCCAACAGCCTCAAGGGTCCGCTGGGGCTGTGGGTGACCAGCAAGGACTACCACGACCTGGCGATGGTCAAGCGCACGTGGGCGGGAAGAAGAGCCTCGCTGGTCGCTGCCTGGCGGGTGTCGTCCAACGTCATCGCGCGCCGGCACATGTCCACCGGCGGGCGGGCGCTGGCCGCTCGGCTGCGGATGGCACTGAAGGACGCCGGCATTCCGCTGTGGCTGAAGTCCCCGATGACCGAGCTGGTGCTCGACGGCAACGGCACCGTGACCGGCATCGTCGTCGAACGCGACGGCACGAGGATGCGGCTCGGTGCACGCAGAGGCGTCCTGCTGGCCACCGGCGGCTTCGATCACAACCAGGAGATGCGCGATGGGTACCTGCCCGAAGGCGGGCGGGCGGACATCAGTGCGGGGGCACGGCAGCTGACCGGCGACGGCATCGAAGCGGGGCGCAAGCTGGGTGCGGCCTTGGACTTGATGGACGACGCCTGGTGGATGCCCTCGGTGCTGCACCCGAGTGGCGCGGTGATTCCGTTGGTGTCCGAGCGCAGCATCCCCCCGTCGGTGATCGTCGGCATGAACGGCAAGCGATTCACCAACGAGTCGGCACCGTACTGCGACTTCGTGCACGCGCAGCTCGAGGGAGGTCACGTCCCGGCCTGGTTCGTGATGGATGCCAAGGCGCGCTCCCGTTATCCCTTTGCCCAGGTGCTGCCCGGCGCGCCGTTTCCCAAGGAGTACTACGACGCGGGAGTCGTGCACCGTGCGGACACCCTCACCGAGCTCGCCGGCAAGATCGAGATGCCTGCCGACGAGCTCACCGCCACGATCGAACGGTTCAACGGCTTTGCCCGTACCGGCAAGGACACCGACTTCGGCCGCGGCGACAGCGCCTACGATCGCTACTACGGCGACCCGACGATGAAGAACCCGACCTTGGACGAGATCAACCGCGGGCCGTTCTACGCAATCCGCATCGAAGCCGGTGACCTGGGCACCAAGGGTGGGTTGGTGTGCGACGAGCACAGCCGGGTCCTGCGCGAGGACGGTTCGGCGATCGAGGGCCTGTACGCCACCGGCAACAGCACCGCCTCGGTGATGGGCAACGACTACGCCGGTGCCGGCGCGACGATCGGGCCCTCCATGGTGTTCGGCTATGTGGCTGCCCGTCATGCGGCTGCCCAACCCGCCGAGCAACAGGCGGCGACGGCGGAGTGATGCTCCTGCTCAGTGGGAGCGAATACGCACGCAGGGAGTTTGGCTGGGAGGCTGAGCGGCAACAGGCGGGGAATTGACTCAGGAGGACAGCCAGGCCATGCTCGCGCAGTCTGATCGTATGGTGGCCGCTGAGTGGTTGTGGGCTGCTGAGCGCGACCGCGTCCCGATGGCCCCGTTGACCAGCACGTATCCGGGTATCGACGTCGAGGACGCCTACGAGATCGCGTTGCACAACATCCGCAGGCGGGTGGCCGCGGGCGCCACGGTGTACGGGCACAAGGTCGGGCTCTCCTCCGAGGCGATGCAGACCATGATGGGTATCGACGAGCCCGACTACGGTCACCTGCTCTCGGACATGGTGCTCACCGAAGGCGAACCCGTGGACACCGCCCGGTTCTGCTACCCGCGCATCGAGGTGGAGATCGGTTACGTCCTGGGTTCCACCCTGCCGGGTGCGGGCTGCAGGGAGGACGACGTCTTGGCAGCCACGGAGTACATCGTGGCGAGCATCGAGCTGATCGACTCGCGCATCACCGACTGGAAGATCGGGCTCGCCGACACCATTGCCGACAATGCGTCCTCGGCCGGCGTCATGCTCGGCGCCGGCCGCATCGAACCTTCCAAGGTGGACATCGGTGCGATCTCGGCGGTGCTCTACCGCGGCGATGAGGAGATCGCTCGTGGCGATGCGGCCGCGGTGCTGGGGAACCCGACCAAGGCGGTGGCTTGGCTGGCCCGAAAGGTCGCCGGCTTCGGCGTTCGGCTGGAGGCCGGACACGTCATTCTGCCCGGATCGTGCACGCGGGCCATCGACGCCGCGCCGGGGGACAGCTTCCGGGCCGAGTTCAGTGACATCGGCTCCGTTTCCATTCAGTTCAAGTGAGTCAGAGTTCAAGTAGAGGGTGAGACACGTGAGCAAAGCCAAGGCCGCCATCGTCGGATCGGGCAACATCGGCACCGACCTGATGTACAAGCTGCTCCGCTCGGAGCTGATCGAGCCGCGCTGGATGATCGGCGTCGACCCGCAGAGCGCGGGGCTGGCCCGCGCCACGGAGGAGGGCCTGCACGCCAGTGCTGAGGGCGTGGACTGGCTGCTCGAACAGGGCGAGCGTCCCGACATCATCTTCGAGGCCACCTCGGCCTACGTGCACAAGGCCAACGCCCCACGCTACGCGGAGCGGGGCATCCAGGCGGTAGATCTCACCCCGGCCGCGATCGGTCCCGCGGTGGTACCTGCGGTGAACCTGGGTGCGCACCTGGACGCCCCCAACGTCAACCTGATCACCTGCGGCGGACAGGCCACCATTCCCATGGTGCACGCCGTCTCCCGCGTCGTCCCCGTGCCCTACGCGGAGATCGTGGCCAGCGTGGCCTCAGCCTCGGCGGGGCCGGGCACCCGGCAGAACATCAACGAGTTCACCCTGACCACCTCGCGGGCGATCGAGACCGTGGGCGGCGCGCAGCGGGGCAAGGCGATCATGATCCTGAACCCCGCCGAGCCGCCGATGTTCATGCAGGACACCATCTTCTGCGCCATCCCCGCCGACGCAGACCGGGCGGCCATCACCGCGTCGATCCACGATGTCGCCGCGGGGGTCGCCGCATACGTGCCCGGGTACCGGATGCGTACCGAGCCCCAGTTCGACGACCCCACCCCGTTCAGCGGGGGACTGGCCCGGGTGGCGGTCTTCCTGGAGATCGAGGGCGCCGGGGACTTTCTGCCGTCCTACTCGGGCAACCTCGACATCATGACCGCGGCCGCGACCCGTGTGGGAGAAGGCTTCGCGTCGAAGCTCGTTCCCGCACACGCCTGAAAGGAACCACCTCATGCCTTACAGTGCAGACCTCGACATTCGGGTCACCGACTCCTCGTTGCGGGACGGCTCGCACGCGAAGCGGCACCAGTTCACCGTCGAGCACATCCGTTCCATCGTGGGGGCACTGGACACCGCCGGCGTCCCGGTGATCGAGGTGACCCACGGGGATGGCCTCGGCGGTTCATCCTTCAACTACGGCTTCAGCCACACCCCCGAACAAGAGCTGATCAAGGCCGCGGTGCAGACCGCGACCCAGGCGAAGATCGCCGTCTTGATGCTGCCCGGCCTCGGGGTGCTCGACGACATCCGCGCCGCCCAGGACAATGGGGCGCGCATCTGCCGCATCGCCACCCACTGCACCGAGGCCGACGTCTCCGAGCAGCACTTCACGCTGGCTCGGGAGCTCGGCCTGGAGACCGTGGGCTTTCTGATGATGTCGCACAGCCAGCCGCCGGAGAGGCTCGCCGCGCAGGCGCGGATCATGGCCGACGCGGGGTGCGAGTGCGTCTACGTGGTCGACTCGGCAGGCGCGCTCATCCTGGACGACGTCAGCGACCGGATCTCCGCGCTGGTCGCCGAGCTCGGATCTGACGCCCAGGTCGGTTTTCACGGCCACGAGAACCTCGGCCTCGGCGTGGCGAACTCCGTGCTCGCGGTGCGCGCCGGTGCCCAGCAGATCGACGGGTCCACCCGGCGCTTCGGGGCCGGTGCGGGCAACACCCCGGTCGAGGCGTTCGCCGCCGTGACCGAGAAGCTCGGCATCCGCACCGGCATCGACACCCTGAAGATTATCGACGCCGCGGAGGACGTGGTGCGCCCGGTGATGGACGGCGAGTGCCTGCTCAACCGGATGTCGCTGATGATGGGCTACGCCGGGGTGTACTCCAGCTTCCTCAAGCACGCCGACACCCAAGCCGCTCGCTACGGGGTGTCCGGCGCGCAGATCCTCATCGAGGCTGGCAGCCGCAAGCTCGTCGGCGGCCAAGAAGACCAACTGATCGAGATCGCACTGGGTCTCGCCGAGCAGCAGCAGTCGGAACAGAAGTCGGCGTGAGGCCGGACCAGCACACGAGATTGAGGTAAGCATGGGCCAGGTACTGGAGACGATCATGGCGCGCGCGGACGAGATGCGCGCCGAGGCAGCCGAGAGTGAACGCATCATGCGGCTCACCGACAACGCGGCCAAGTTCGTGCGCGACTCCGGGGTGATCCGGATGCTGCAGCCCCGACGGTTCGGTGGTCTGGAGGCGCACCCGCGCGAGTTCGCCGAGACGGTGATGGGTACGGCCTCGATCGATGGGGCCAGTGGCTGGGTCAGTGGCATCGTCGGCGTGCACCCCTGGGAGCTCGCCCTAGCCGACGAGAAGGTGCAGGAAGAGGTGTGGGGGAGCGACCCGGACACCTGGATGGCCTCGCCCTACGCGCCGATGGGCATCGCGCGTCCGGTGGACGGTGGATACATCCTCAACGGACGCTGGTCCTTCTCCTCCGGCACCGACCACTGCACCTGGTTGTTCATCGGCGCGGCGGTCGGCGACGCGGACGGCAATCGGGTGATGCCACCGCAGATGCTGCACGTCATCCTGCCGCGCACGGACTACGAGATCGTCGACGATAGCTGGGAGGTCGTCGGCCTGCGCGGCACCGGAAGCAAAGACGTCGTCGTCAAGGACGCATTCATTCCCACCTACCGCACGCTGCAGGCGGCCAAGGTTGGCGACGGCAGCGCCGCAAAGGAGGCCGGCCGCAGCGAGACGCTGTACAACTATCCGTACTGGAGCATCTTCCCGCTGGGCATCACCTCCGCCGTGATCGGTATCGCCGAGGGTGCGCTGGCCTGCCACATCAATGCGCAGAAGACCCGGGTGGCGATCACCGGCACCAAGATCCGTGAGGACCCGTACGTGCTGTTCGCGATCAGCGACGCCGCCGCGGAGATCGCCGCCTCCCGCGCTGCCCTGCTGGAGACTGTGGACAAGTTCTGGGACATCGTCGACGCCGGCAAACAGGTTGGGTTCGAGGACCGCGCCATCGGCCGACGGACCCAGATAGCCGCCGCGTGGCGGGCGGTGCGGGCCGTGGACGACATCTTCAATCACTCCGGTGGCGGCGCACTCAAGGTGAACACGCCGCTGCAGCGCTTTTGGCGCGACGCCCATGCCGGTCTGGTACACGCCGTGCACGTACAGGGGACGCTGTACCACGCCACCGCGCTGACCCAATTGGGCGGCGAGCCGCAGGGCATGATGCGCGGCACGATCTGAAGGGCTGAACACATGACGGAGATCAAAGGCCTCGGCTACCTGCGGGTGCAGACCCAGGACGTTCCGCGGTGGCGGGAGCTGGTGGTAGACGGCCTGGGCTTCGCGACCTGGGCGGGACCCAATCCCGACGCGCTGTACCTGCGGATGGACGAACGCCGCGCACGGCTGATCGTGCTGCCCGGTGACGTCGATAAGGTCCAGGCCATCGGGTGGGAGGTACGCGACCAGTTCGCGCTGGCGCGGGTACGCCAAGCGGTGGAGAAGGCGGGCATCGAAGTGGAGCTGCTCTCGGAGGCGGAATCGACTGCGCGCAACGCCGAGCAGGTCCTCAGCTTCGCCGATCCCTCGGGCACCACCATCGAGGTGTTCTTCGCGCCCATCCTGGACCACAGTCCGCTGGTCACCCCCTTCGGTGGCCAATTCGTCACCGGAGCGGGGGGGATGGGTCACGTGGTGCTGCCCACCCCGGCGGCGGCGGAGACCATGGACTTTTATACCGAGGTGCTGGGATTCCTGCCCCGCGGCGCGGTAAAGATGGGCGCAGCCGACTCGGTGCCCGCTCGGCGGGTGCGTTTCTTCGGCGTGAACCAGCGCCACCACAGCCTGGCGATCTGCCCCGCCCCGGCCAGCGAGGCACCGGGGATGGTGCACCTGATGGTCGAGGTGAACGCTCTCGACGCCGTGGGCCAGGCGCTGGACCGCGTCGGCAAGCTCGGCTTCTCGATCTCCTCCACGCTGGGGCGGCACACCAACGACAAGATGGTGTCCTTCTACGTCCGCGCCCCCGGCGGGTGGGACCTGGAGTTCGGCACCGAAGGCACGCTCGTCGACGAGGAGCACTACACCGCCGAGGAGATCACCGCGGACAGCTACTGGGGCCACGACTGGTCCGGCTCCGAGCCGTTGGCTGCCTTCTCTCCCACCGGGTAGTTCTCAGAGGCACGGTGCGGGTCGGGTGCCGTGATGTGGTTTTCCCTGGACACCCAAGCATCTGCGCGCGCCGGGGATTCCGCCACCATGCGCGATCGGCGTGCGGTCCCACAGGGAGCGGACTCAGCGCGGGTGGTAGGCGTCGACGCCGCGCACAACGTCGCCCCTGGTGTAGGCGGGCGTCTGCTTCCCCAAGGTCGGATTGTGGCCCATCGCGCAGGACCAATCCAGCGTGGACTGGCTCGTGGTCAAAAAGTGACCTGCATCATGCTGCGTTGTGTCGACGATCACTGCTACGATTCAAGAATACATTTCAGTTTTGACCGTGTGCGCGGGGTGACCGTCCTGCGCAAGAGTGCAGTGGAGGCGTCGATGACGGCTATTGCTCCCGAGAAGTCTGGTTCGCGCGCTGTGGCGGACGTGCGACCGCCCTCGATGGTGGAACGGATGACGCTGATCCTCGACGCATTCGACGGACCGCCGACTCGGCTGAGCCTCGAGGAGGTGGCCAAGCGGACGAACCTGCCGCGCTCGACCGCGCACCGCATCCTGGATCAGTTGGCGAAGCTTGACTGGCTCGAGCACACTTCTCTGGGTTACGGAGTGGGCAGACGCGCCCTCGGGCTCGGTGGCGGCGACAACGGCCACGGACAGGTCCGACAGGCGGCCGCCGAGCACCTGCACGAGCTGCACCTGCGCACCGGCATGGTGATCCATCTCGCCGTACTCGACGGTCCGGACGAGGTCATCCTGGACAAGCTCGGCGGACGCTTCGCCACTGCGCTGCCCTCGCGCGTCGGCGGTCGGATTCCGGCCCATCAGACGCCCGCCGGGCGGGCCATGCTGGCCTTCCTCGACCCGGAGATCGTCGATGGGCTACTCAGCGACCGGCTGGACAACCCGGTCACCGCCCGTGGCTGGACCTTGGCCACGCTGCATCAGGACCTGAATCGGATTCGTCAGCGCCACGGTCTGTCGATCGACCGGACCAGCGACCACCCCCGATGGTTTGCCGCCGCCGCGGTGGCGGTACGCGGCCATGACGGCCAACTCGCTTCGGTGAGTGCTTGTCCCGAGACGGGCAATTCGACCCTGGAGCGGGCCGTCCCGCTGCTCGTGGAGGTTGGACGGCGGATCAGTCGTGCGCTCTGAACCACCTGCTGCCGGCGCGGTGTTAAGCGCATTGCCCTCGGTGACGAGTCGCCAACGGCTGCAGCAGGTGCTCACTCGCATCGCCTGCGGCCGGCTCGACGTAACGCCGTGAGGCGAAGCTCCACACCCCGTCCGTGCAGGCGAAAGTGCCCAGCTCCGCGTAGCGATGGATGAGACTGGTGATGGCCACGTGCGCAGGCCGCTCGCTGTTGATCACTGCCGCCCGAGCAGCTTGCGCATTCCGTCGGCCGCGGCCTGCACCATGACGTCGCGGGGAAAGCCCGAGCGCTGCTGCGCGGCCTTGTAGTTGCCGCCGGCGATCCAGACCGGTCCGTCCGCCAGATGATCCAGGCCCTCGCGGGCGACGTCTTCGGCCTCGGCGACGTTGAGACCGGGAATGTCGAATCGCAGTCCGGCCCGCTCCATCGCCGGTGTGCGGGTGACGCCGAGGACCAGCTCGACCACGTGCACCCCGAACGGCTTGAGCTCCAACCACAACCCCTCGGCGAACACCCGGCTGAAGGCCTTGGCCGCGCCGTAGATGCTTTGCTGCTCCGAGCCCAGGTACCCCGCTAGCGAGCCCAGCAGCATGATGCCGCCGCGGCCGCGCTCCTTCATCTTTGCCCCGAAATGCTGGGCGAGCTCGAGTTGGCGAGTGATGTTGAGATCGATCACGCCCTGCACCTTGTCGAGCTCACTCGTGACGAACTCGTGGCCGTAGCTGTTGGCCCCGGCGTTGAAGATCAGCAGGCCGATCTCGAGGTCGTCGGTGACCTGTCGGATCTGCGCCACCGCGTCGGGCAGCAAGAGGTCCAGCGAAAGGGTCCGGACCTGCACCCCGTGTGCGCGGACCTTGTTGGCGGTCTCCTCCAGCGGGTCCGACTTGCGGGCGATGAGCACCACGTTGATGCCGGCCTGCGCGAGGGAGTCGGCAAGGGCGGAGCCGACTCCCTCGGACCCGCCGGCGATGACGGCCCAGGGCCCGTAGTGGTTCGTGTCAATCATGATGTCCTTCTCGTTCAGGGCGGCTCACTCCTCCGGTACGGAGATCCGCCCGTCCAGTACGGCTTGCCTGATGGACTCCTGCAGGGCGCTGCAGCTGTTGACGTGCACCGTGGTCTCCGTGGAATCCGACGAGGCCTTGAACTCCGCGCAGCTCGCAGAATCGGACAGCCACTGCACGGAGGTGTGCTGCCAGCTGAATTTTTCGACAAGCACCCGATTACCGCACTGCGCGCATTCCAGCGGTTGCATGAGCTCCCCTCTCCGTGATCAAGCGTGCTGACCCTGGGCGGACCTGCGGGCGAGATTGTCGGCCACTTCCTTTTTCCAGGCCTCCACCGGCTTCGCGGTGTCCATCTCGAACTCGAAACGCTCGACCATGTCATCGGTCACGTCGGCTGCATCTACGTAGAACTGCTCATACCAGCGGCGCAGCTGGTACACCGGTCCGTCCTCGTCGCACAGCAGCGGGTTGTTGATCCGGGACTTGTTCTTCCAGATCGCGACGTCCTGCTCGAAGCCCTGGGAGATGAAACCGGTCATGCCCTTGGCGATCTGGTCGGCCTCCCCAGCCGGCAGCTGGTCGGTCTTTTTCACCATGGCGCCGTACATCAGCACGAACTTGTTCGGGGCGACGGGGTAGTGACAATTGAGCAAAATCGACTCGACGTCGAAGGTGTCGTATTTGTACACCAGCTCGTCGATCATGAAAGACGGCCCATGGTAGGCAGCGACCGACGTGTTGCCGATTAGCTTCGGCTTGTTCGGGTCGTTCGACGGCGGCCGAACATCTTCCCGCGACTGTCCATCGAAATACTGAATGGCGGTGTGGCCTTCGAAGATGTTCTTGAAGTAGGTGGGAAAGGAGAAGTGCACGTAGAAGAAGTGCGCCATGTCGACGACGTTGTCCACGATTTCGCGGCAGTTCGTGTCGATGGTGAGCTGGTTCCACGTCCAGTCGGTCCATTCCGTGCCCGGCGTCTTCATCAGCGGAATGGTCACATTGGCGGGCGGCGGATTGCCCTCGGGATCGTTCCAGACGAAGAGTAGGTCATCTTGCTCCATGGCGGTCCAGGCGTTGGTGCGCGCGCGTAGCGGCACCCGGCGGGCGTAGGGCACCTTCTTGCAGCGACCGTCCCCGCCCCAGCGCCAGTCGTGGAAGGGGCAGGCCACCTCGTCGCCCTTGATGCTTCCCTGCGAGAGGTCGCCGCCCATGTGCCGGCAGTACGCGTCGAGGATCTTGAGCGTGCCATGGCCGTCGGCGAAGACCACGAGCTTGGTGCCGAAGGCCTCGACGGAGTGTGGCTTGCCGTCGCGAAAGTCCTTGGCGATGCCGAGGCAGTGCCATCCTCGGGCAAACCGGGTGGGAGCGGCGCCGTTGTCGATAACGCGAATTTCGTCGCTTGTGGGCTGCGTGGTGGTCACCAGAGTGCCGTCCCTTCGAGACATCGGTCGCCAGACCGCTGGGGTGGTGCGGAGTGTGCACCCGCGTGGAGTTCACGGTAGGGCCGGATCGCACGGCCTCACCGGGGCGTCTCACTGGGCGGGACTGTTGGAGTGTGTGTGCTTCCGGT
>JAABUH010000517.1_pt1 | contig 56401 bp, 80 predicted proteins | sample 5559121 | NCBI WGS metagenome assembly JAABUH01 (sample SAMN10711871, study PRJNA513364) | rock metagenome | isolation source: Antarctica rocks | place: Antarctica: Victoria Land, Battleship Promontory nord | collected 2015-12-28 | reverse complement strand
GTGTAATGTAGATTGAGGGGGTTCAAGCATTGTGTGCTCACAACACAGCACCGAAGGCCAATAGGCGCATCTTGCTTGGCGGGTTAAGTCCGTAGCATGCATTAAGCGAGGTTTGGGATCATGTTAGAGGTACCCAGATTCAAAGAATGGTTTCTCTTGGGGCAGGATCCATGATTATTTTTGTGCGGGTTCACAACTCTCGCAATGTCTATAGCGCTTTTGGAGTCACGACAGCTGTATCAGCCAATAGAAGTGGCGCAGCAGTTTATCTACTAGAATAGGGCACCGTAATGTACTCCAGTCCAGCACGTCACCCCGTTCAGTGACAGATCCTGAAGGACAACAATGGGGTTTTCCAATTCCTGAGGACTTCGGCCTCCTAAGTACCGACGTGGCACGAGCTGTTTGTTTCATACCTTTCACCATTTATGCCACTTTTGACCGATTGTAGGATTGAAGGCGGTCAATATGTTCAGGTATTACAGTCCAAGTCACTGTTTGGGCAGCAAAATGGATGAATTAAAGATACTGTATGGTGACTTCAATCTTGATACGCTGAGGCCTTGTCGGATATGTTTCCAGCTCTTTATCCTTGTTGCGTCCTACGGCATAGTGTTGGCCCAACAATTTGTCATTGGCTACATACGGCCAGCCTGCAAGTTTGTGAAGCTGGAAGGCTAAAAGAGAAGAAAGGCGCGTTGCGTTGAGCTTCTTCATATGATGTTGGGACCAAAGATCGGCCAATCGGACGTTTGTTGAGACTACTTCGAGACCGCATTTTGACAAAAAAGATAGAGAAGCATATGCAGGTACTTGGACCGGAAGGACAGAGAATAATCCCAAACTTATGTTCTCTAAAGATGACGTGCAACCCGTTCAATGATGAAGGCCATAATCTCGACGGACTTCAAACGCCTGTCAAAACCGCATCCTGGAAATGACTAAACGGTTGAATGTTCGCGTCACGTGACTAAACCATCATTCGGCGATACTTTGTCGATTCAATCCTCGTTTTAGGACTTCCGAGAGAACCTGTACATGTCGGAAGATGCTGGTGTCCCCCTCTCGCATCGACCAGTATCTCAGGGACATTTTAGTTGCCGAGTTGAATCCATATATTCACACTGCGCTCCTGATTAAGCCACAAGGGCAGTTGATCAGTTCGGCTTCGACGTTTAGCTATGACGCTGCAGGCTCGACCGATCACGAATCTGATGGAGTCGAGGAGGAAGGCCAATGGCTTGCAGGTCCGGAGAGGCTCAGGCTACTGCTCGGTCTCGCTTCACAATGGGAGGAGGACGAGTCTTCGCGCGTGCAATGCGAAGTGGGTAGACCGGGTAAGACAAGTCACTGATGGGTGAACACAGCTTGGCCGTCTATATCTATGCTCGGTCCCCATCTCGTCCCCCGATATCCCTCCATCCGTCCCTCCTCCATCTACTCGACCGCCGAGCGGTCCCACCTTTGTCCTAGTCCTCAACGGCACGTCAAAGACACCTTGGACTGACCTCGTCTCAAAGGTGGGTTGACGGCCCCATCATCGACTGACCCCATTAACAGGCCGAAAGTTTCAAGCAGCATTGGGCGAGTCAAGTAACATGAAGACCCTGCCTAGATTTCATGGCCATTATCGGTTGCGTATGCATATGACGGCGAGTATCAACTCGAGAAGTCACTGACGCACTCCCAGCCACGTCCCACACCCTCCTTCCATAGACTCACTTTACCGTCTCCACAACTGACGGCGAGGATATTTCCGGCAAGCGACCAGCTAACTCGCCAGACGGCGTCGGGGAAATGTGGATCTTTCGAGCTGGGAGCATTCGGTAGCAAGGCGTTGGATGTCCAAGGAGATGATGAGGATGGTCGAGTATGGATGATGACGGTTCTATCCTGCAAGCGATACATGCTCCGTCAGCCCACATACTGAGGACCACCATCCACTTACCTGAGAGGCTGAGGCGATGTACATTCCTGGAAGCCCGATATTTGGAGCCCACGCCACATCCCTGACCCAATCATCATGCTCCTTGATCACTTCCTCCTCTGCCCATTTCTTGCCTTCTTCATCAAAGCCCCAGATGCGGATCAAGTTGTCAGAACCGGCAGAAACGAATCTCTTTTGAACCGAGAGCTGAGTGGTGGCAGAGTTTGGTCTGTTTGAGTCGGAAGGAGTCGAAGCGCTTGATACGACAGAAGGTGCCCAACTGACAGCGTTCGCGCCGGTACCGTGTGCGGGGAAGATGGATGCGTCGGTTGAGCCGTCATCTGAGATGGACCGATGAGCGGTTGGCTGAGTCTGCAGCGACCTGACCTACTCTGAAAACTTAGCACCGAGATTTTGCCATCGCTTGAAGCGCAAGCGAGCATAGGTCCGAGGTCATAAGGTGCCCATGCAATCGAATTTACTGAAAGAGAGAGTGTAAGGGCAAGTCGACTCAGAGTCTCGGATCGTGACTCACCGCTAGCAGTATGTAAAGTATGTTCTTTGATACGCTCCCAACCATCCTGCAGCTCCCCACCACTACCACTCCCTTGCCCTGGCCCCGCCTCCTTCCAGATGAACACTCGACCATCATATGAGCAAGAAGCCAGTAGGGACCCGAATGAGGGATGAGCCCAAGCGAGCTGCCAGACTGGAGCGGTGTGACTGGAATGAGTGAGATCCATGTGATGATGATGATGAGCAACATGTATGAATCGAAGACATACCCTTTCAAGATGGCGGGCTCGCCCTTTGCCTCCCCTTTGACGACGTTGAATATCCGTATCGTCTTGTCTGATGAACATGTCGCCAGTCTCTTGCCATAATAGTCTAGCTGAGCGTCGTGCTGAAAAGGAAAAACAATCAGTTTTGGATGACTGCATGAAAGCTCCAACCCGCACAATCATATCCTCATGTTGCGTCTCAACCGGGACAGGCTTCGTCGTCTTGGCGGCCTGTGCTTCGTGTGTGAGCGATAATGTCCAAGCTTCTGATTATCTACTCGTGCTTACCATCGCACTAAATTCGTAGACCTGTGGAAAACAGAGTGTCAAGTGGAAAGAGAGCTTTTGAGTAGCAAAGGAAACGTGTAAACATCCGTCATTACGTAATCGAAGCGAGAGCATGAGAACCCTCCTACTCTACGCGTCGAGGGCGATTGATTGAACGCATCTTCAGTCAACCATTTGTAAATCTCTCAGCGACATGATTGACGTTGAAGAGATCGTGAAAACAGTCTTGCACGAGCATGACAGTGGATCGGGTAGGACAATCTTTTCTCGAATCTTCTTTACCTCTCCTTGACGGCCTCTTCTCAGATCTTATCCCGGAGTTTGAGACTTACTTGCAAGAGGTCGAAGCGAACCTAAACGATATCTCAACCGTGAGTTTCTTCCCTCTCGAATGTTATCCCAGCATTTGAACGCGAAGAAAGGCTCCCCCTTACTCTACTCGTTCATCGCCCCTCTCCGTGGTCTCGTTCAGATGTCTCCTGCAAGACACCGGCTACCCCTTGGAGGTCTATCTTCCTGCGAATCTCGATCAGCCGATTGATTCCGAGGTGGATTGGGGCAGGCTCCAGGAAAGATGGGTAGGCTGGGGTGTAGAGTGCGCAAATCCTTTGATCGATTCGGGAGAGATCGTTGACATGGTTCATCAGGATACCAGGGGAGCAAGCATGGGCCGCTTCATCTGATCCCACAACTTCCTTGACGGATGCCATCGGTACTTTGGATCTAGAAGCATCTACACGAATGCTACCTTCCGCTGTCCGTTTCAAATTTCCTTTGCCTAGCAAGCAAGGCAGTCCTCTGGGCGCGATCGTCAAGGTAAAGACCACTCCGGATTGAGTCATTCTGAATCGCTAACCCATTTTGTTCAGGTTTATGGAGATGCCTTGTATACGCCGGCCTCCTCGTATACCTTTGTTGGGATCCTCTCATCCTCCGCGATGCCATCCCCAGTGTCTCCCGGCGACTGCGAAGACCCATGCATCGTGCCGACGATTCACGTGCTTGCTCCGGCTTTAATCGCGTATCCCTCCAGCGGACGAGCATATTTGATAAGCAGTGGAGATGCAACCGCCAAAACGCGAGCAGCCTTGATCGAATACCTGGCAACGGCATTCAGTCCTCCTGACCAGATCGCTGCCGAATATCTCTTGCTACTCCTTCTCTCAACACCGACTGCTCGACCCACGTCCCTGCCGCCCCTCGGCACAATCGCCATCAACTTCTTACGGCCCGCATCTTCAGCATCCCCCTCAACTTTCACCGCTGTCGTCTCCTCCATTAGCCCTTTGGTGGTTCCACTGCCTCTCTCAATCTCCTTGCTGAACTCATCAACATTCTACCCCGTCTCGACCGACTCTTCCAACCTCGACGCAGGGATACTCCAGCTCGGCGAAGGAACGGTCTTGATTGTTGAAGAAGATGAGATGGGAGAAGGTGGTCAATTGGACGAGAAGGCGGTGAAGAATATCAAAGCTTTGATTGACTGCGTTGAGCAGCAGAAGCTGCGCTACGAATACCCTTTCATGGATGATTTAAAAATGGATTGTCACCTGAGAGTAGCAGTATTCAGTGAGGGAAAGAGCCTTTTGCCTGTGAGTGAAAAGTTGGATTCCCGATCCGTACTCATCTCCTCCGGATCCTAGGTTGACGTTCACATCCCTCTCTCTCGCGGATCCTCTTCTGAAGCCTCTACTCAGGCTCCCAAGGCAGAGCGGCTCACGGCGTTTCGCGCATATCTGGCCGCCCATTCGTCCCAAGAGCATTCTGCCAAACTCGTCATTCCAGACATTGTGGCGCAGCGAATACAGGACGACTTCGTGAAAAGCAGACAGACGGCCGCGTCGAGCGGTCATGTCAAGCCAAAAGATGGGCGAATTGGGCTTGAACAGGCGGAGGCAAAGCTGAAGCGTCAGATGAGGGTCGCCAGGTGGGTGACGACCGACTTTCTGGCTCATGAGCATTACCAGGCTGTTGGCCATATCTCATCCCGAAGCTTGTTTAGACATGGAGGTCTGGGAGAGAACGGTCGCATTGGATCGCGAGGTAGACGCTCGTTTGCGAAGGAGAGAGGAGGAGCGCAGTTCCGCAAAAATCGGGCAGCCGGGAGCGACTTGAGCAAATATCGTAGGCGTAGCATAAGCATCATCAGGCATCTATGAGGCTCTCTTCTTTCTTGTCAGGCGCTGATTTGGCCTCTGGTTGCCGTGTCACCTTGCGCGAATAGAACTCGGTGAGGATCTGCACTCGTCAGCGCCATCTTTATTTCGATAATCCAACTCACTTTAGGACTGATTCGATTCAAGGACTCTTTTGGGAAAATGCGAAGAAGGTCCCAAGCAATATCAAGAGATTCAAAGATAGTGCGTGCTTCGTATGAGCCTAACCATTATGAGCGGGGTCTCCTGCACCATTGCTCACCTTGACCGACGAATTCTTTCTCGAAGCGATCCAGGAACTCCAAGGCCAGCTTGTCATCGGCGGACAGAGCCTCGTCTCCGACGACAGCCTTCATCGAGGCAGCATCCTTGCCGACAGCATACTTGGCGTACTACGACGTTACCTATGCTCAAGAGAAGTGACTCACCAACTGGTTCGATACATCGCCGTGATCCTTGCGTGTCAATTTCTCGCCGATGGCGCTCTTCATAAGGCGAGACAGGGACGGGAGGACGTTGATGGGAGGGTAGATTTGGCGATTGTGTAATTGACGGTCAACGAAGATTTGACCCTCTACAGACACGTCAATCAAGTCGATGCATCTGGCTTACCAGTGATGTACCCAGTCAAGTCTTCTCGGGTCAGCGTAGCAGCTATGGAGAGGAAAGAGGCGCATACCGGGAATGGGATGAGTAATATCTACGTAGAGGGGTTAGCGGGTGTCGAACGAATTGGCCAGGAATGTAAATGACCGTCATTTGGCATGGTAAGGATGGGTACCTGCGTGATCGATCCGTTGCGACCTTCCACACGACCGGCTCGCTCATATAGTGTCGCCAAATCGGTATAGAGGTATCCTGGATAACCTCGACGACCTGGCACCTCCTCGCGGGCAGCCGAGACCTGAAGGTCAGCGTGGTCTTGTTAGAAACCGACCTCTCTCAAAGCGTCGGCATAACTATTCGAGGTGAGCCGAGGTCGCGACTCCAACGCATGCATGACGCACCTGGACATGTCCGTCATGACGACCAGCACATGCTTCTCAAGCTGATAAGCGAAATATTCGGCAGTCGTGAGGGCGAGACGAGGTGTAATGATGCGTTCGATCCTATAAACGTATGAGCGCTTTCTCGAGAGGGCTACTCACGTTGGGTCCGAAGCCAAGTTGACGAAGAGAGTACTATTGCTGATACTCCCACTTTCCTCAAAGTCCTGCTTGAAGAACCTCGCAGTCTCCATGTTGACACCCATGGCGGCGAAGACAATGGAGAAGTTGTCCTCGTGACCGTCATGCACACCTTTGGTCGCGCCAGGTCGTTTCACGAGACCGGCTTGACGGCATATTTGCGCGGCAATCTGAGACTAGTAAGGCAATGTCCACGCTCACGTCAAGGACGCCGACCTCATTATGGGGTAGGCCTAGTCGAAATCAGTAGGGATGCGATCTCGATAGAACACCCATACCTGCTGCACTGAAGATCGGGATCTTCTGTCCACGAGCGATCGAGTTCTGCTAGTCAGCTTCGATCAAATCGCGATGAGACTTACCATAGTATCGATGGTCGAAATGCCGGTCTGTATCATCTCCTCCGGATAGATGCGGGAGTATGGATTGATGGGAGATCCTTGAGAATGAGCGGCAGTTACAAACATTCAAGCTCACCGTTGATGTCAAGGAAATCTTCCGCCCACACTTTGGGTCCCTTGTCGATGGGGTTACCACTACCGTTGAAGACTCGACCCAACATGTCCTCGGAAACGGCGAGTTTCATGGATGCACCGGAAAAAGCAATACGCGTAGCCCAAGTATCTACGCCCGAGGTACCCTCAAAAACCTTGGGAAAAGTGTCAGTTTGGGACAGGAATATAAGATCTATCCTTGACCTGCACGACAGCCTTCTTCCCGCTAATCTCGAGCACCTGACCACCGCGGACGGTCCCATCGGGTAGAGTTAGCTGGACGATCTCGTTGTAAGATGGGAACTTTATGTATCCATCAGTAAAGAATCCAAAGTTCATCAAGCCAACTCACGGAGACGTTGTCGAGGACGACCAATGGCCTGAGCTCGGTAAGTGATGTGTGTATTCTCATGATGGAACTAACCCGTTGACGGCTGCTACCGTCCGATAATCTATCATCCACGGTCAGAAACCGGATGGGTATATAAGATGAGCTAAGCTCACCCATCCTTGGGTTCGCCCCATACTCCCTGATGGCAGCGGCCTGGAAGCGTCTTAAGCATTTCCAATGGGATGGGAACTGATCAGAGGGAGTTAATTTACCGCATTGATCTCGGCGAGCTCCTTGTCAGTCATCCGAGCGTCCGTCATGGTACCAGATATGTTTGGTCAAGGGTTCTCAGACGATAGCGGGGTCACTGATACCAGGAGTTGAATAGGTGGAAAGGAGCGGTGTCCTTCAGCGAATGAACCCACGTCATGATTTCTCGGGTATGGAGACCCCATTGAAATCCCTGCGGTCTTTTGCGACTTGGTATGGGCAGCCACCGAGCTGTATTTGAACTCTGGCCGTGATGTCAGCGACCACTGTCGGATCATCATCATCATCATCATCATCATCATCATCATCATCACAACGATCTCAAAACACCTCGTCGAAATCATTCCACGGGGCAAATAACTCGCCTCAAGCCGATCCCGTTGCTGGACCTTCACGCTCCTTATCAATCTCTTCGAGAAAGCGGTCCTCTTCGAGTTCGGAAACGTCAAGGAAAGGCAAAGAGAGGGCTTTTGAAGTGTCCGACCCTGAAGAGAGTGTCCCTGAAGAGAGTGTCAACGGAGTCAGGAAGATCGAAAGGGATGGCAAGAAGAATGAGGATTTGCATTCTTCCCCTGGAGAAGACGAGGATGGGAGTTTGGATGGAAGCGAGGAGGATGAGGAGGAGCCGTCAGTGCGATGAGGCAAACATGTCAGGAGATCCGCTCATTCCATCGTACAGGGCTTTAAAGTACAGCCGTCTGAAGGGTCGCGTGCCCGAGATCTTGGCGCGAGATACAGCATCAGCCATTGAAGTATCCCCAAGAGTCATCGTGAGCCTGATCTTTAGGCCCAAGATTCCATCTGATCTCTGCAGGCGCTTGGTACCCATAATGGCATGGTCCATATACTCACCTACGAAGGATCAAAAGTCAATTCCTTTCGACCTCATGCAGCGAGCGTAACCTGTCTGAGGATGGATGAGGATAATGAGTTTGTGGCTACCGCCAGTGTGGAAGGTAGGCGCACGATCAGCTTGAGACTCGTAGCTGAGAGATCCTAGGCCGTATCGTAGTCTACTGTCTCACCAGTACCGAGTCATACGCTTTCGACTATAAGCGGCCGATGAAGGCAGTAGCTTTAGAGCCCGGTTTCGCGAAGAAGACGACCAGAGCTTTTGTCTGTGGAGGGATGGCTGGAAACCTTATTCTGCAGGAGAAAGGATGGTTGGGATACAAGGAGCAGATACTGCATTCAGGCGAAGGGCCGATCTGGGCGGTGGAGTGGAGGGGATCTCTCATCGCTTGGGCGAATGATCTGGTGAGTTCAGCCTCTTGCTCTTGCTGATGGTATTAGGGCGTCAAAATATACGACACCTCCAGCAGTCAGAGAATAGGGTATATCGATCGGGGAGCCAACGCGCCGCGAGCAGAGCTATTCAAGTGTTCGCTCCTCTGGAAGGACGACACCACCTTGATCATCGGATGGGCAGATCATATCAAAATCGTCCGTGTGCGCTCTCGGGCCCGCACGCAGTCTTCCGGCAATCTCCCGCCATTGACAGTGGAAATGACGGCTATATTTCAAGTCGACTGCATGATATCCGGCATCGCACAGTTCAAATCTTCGTACGTCGTTCTAGCATATGTTCCTCCAGATACCTACGAAAATGAGGCGACGGAGGACCCGCAAGAACAGCGACGCAAGGCTGCGAACCGCCCGGAATTGCGCATCATAGAAGCAAGCGAGGAGATGACCGCGGACGCTCTTAGCTTGGCCAATTTCCACATGTACGGGTGCAATGATTACGCCCTGGTCCGATCTCAACGCCCCGGTGATGACGTCTTCTTTGTGGCCAGCCCTTCGGACGTGGTGGTCGTTCGTCCGAGAGATCAGGCGGATCACATTGAGTGGCTTGTGGAGCGGGAACGCTTTGAAGAGGCGCTCGTGGCTGCCGAGGAATTGGAGAAGCGACATGGTAGTGCTGTAGACGTCAAGGCGATCGGCCTTCAATACATGCAGCATCTGACAGATCGAGGTGAGCACCGGTCAGTCTACCCTACTGACGAAGTAGGCGAATACGATCGCGCCGCTTCACTAGCACCAAAGGTCTTGGCTCGGGATGCCGCTGCCTGGGAGAGATGGATTTACGTATTCGTTCAATATCAGCAGCTAACTGTACGTATCCTTTCGCGATCGCTCGATGAGATCCCCGCTCATGTCGCAAAGCCGATTATCCCAATGATACCGACACACGACCCTCAGCTCAGCAGACCAGTGTATGAGATGATCTTCGGTCATCTTCTGGTGAACGACAAATCTGTACGTCGCAATACATTTCTCAGCCCTGCTGATCGGCAAGGCATTGCTTCGTATTATCAAATCCTGGCCTTCCACCATTTACGACTTCGGCACGGTCATTGGTGCGGTACAATGCGAGCTGGACGCGAACAAGGACGACTCGATATTGCTAGAATGCATTGGAGAGCTGTGAGCGATTTATTGATCGAGCTCCTTATGCATGACTGGCTGATCTCCAACAGATACCTTGTCAACCGCCAACCTGCGAAGGCCCTGGCGTTCCTCCTGCGCCTTCGCCGACCGAATGTCTTCAATCTCATCAGAGAACACAACCTCTTCACCGCCGTTCAGGATCAAGCCCTGCTGCTGGTCGACTTTGATCGTAGGCGAGAAGATGAGTCACTCGCCGAAGGCAAGCACGGGGCAGCGATTCAGCTCTTGGTAGACCACACACACTCCATACCTGTGAGTGCGCAAAATTTCATCACCGCGAAACTAACCCTACCCAGATCGACCGCGTAGTGCAGCAGCTTGAAGCGCGGCAACAATACCTCTATATGTATCTGGACGCTTTATTCGAGAAGGATCCTCAGATATGTCTGCCATACAGCGATCGGATGGTGAGCACCTCCCGTCTTTGCGGGACTTACACTCTAGGTCGAGCTTTACGCTACATACGATGAGACCCGCCTCATGCCATTTTTGCGTGCCAGCAACTATTACGACCTGGAAAAGGTAAGGCTTGATATGTCGTCTGCGCTGACTTGCAGGCGTATCATATTTGCAGCGATCGAGATTACGTCCCCGAAATGGTCTTCCTCCTGGGTAGGATGGGCAACAATAAGCAGGCACTCATGCTTATCATCGAGCGATTGGGTGACGTGCAAAGGGTAATAAGCGCAATCTTAGGCCGTGCTTACGTCTAGGCTATCGATTTTGCTAAAGAGCAGGCCGACGAGGATCTCTGGGAGGATCTGCTGCAGTACTCGGAAACTCGGCCTGGTGAGTAGACCCGCTGGATACGCTGACATCTCCAGACTTTATACGTGCCCTCCTCGAGCATGTCGGCGCGGAGATCAATCCTATACGGCTCATTCGAAGGATTCGGGATGGCCTCCAGATCCCTGGACTCAAGCCAGCTCTGGTGAAGATCTTGCAAGAGTCTAATCTGCACGTGAGTTGACGATCTGGCCAAGTCCTGACGCTCCAAAGGCGTCACTGCTCGAAGGCTGCCAGCGCATTCTCAACGGAGATTGCGGTGTTCTCGCGGCGGAGCTCCAAGCAGGACAGACTGGAAGCGCTTGCTCGTCATGTGGGTACTCGCAGCTCCGCTGGCTCATGCTCATCTGCTTCAGCCAGGGGAATCTGTGAGGTGTGTAAACTCCCGGCATTTCCGCCGACCGCGATCGCGTCTTTGGCGCCCTTGGTGCTCATCTACCTTTGTCGACATATCGTACATGCGGCATGCGCTCTTCCGGACGGCGATGTCGAGCTACCAACCAGAGCTGAACACGCGTCGATAAGCTATTTGCTTTCCTCTGACAATCGACGAAGCGTCAAATTCCAAACTCGCGGCCTTGGCTCGAAGCTCTCGTACTCGGCAGCGGTACGGGTACGAGCGGGCGGATGCCCGGTATGTTCACATAACCGGGGCAGAGCTACAGGGCGAGCTACCGCTTTCACCGTCTCTGCAACTGCATGATTGTTGTGCATGCCAGATGCATTCTCAGTGGAAGTCCCACGCTTCGATCGTCGATTCAGATTCCAGTAGGCCCAACACCATCTCCGATTTCCGTAAATTTGCCTTCCAAGCGTCATCGGACTTGAAAATTCCTATCCGTATTCCTGCTGAGTCGTCGGATTGGTGAAATGTCGCCGAATCGCCTGCAGCGACCGAAAAGGTACTCTGCGTGCTGCTCGGTGACCGATCGTCTCGTTGCATCAGGTTTTGTAGTGTCGTCGATATCGATTGACGATGTCGTACATCGAGAGCCAGTCGCATCCGTACTTGCATAGCCCGGCTGACGCTTGGGAACATTCGATCGAGATCTGGCGCAGTGAGGAGATTGCAGGGCGCGATGCTAATCAAGGACGAAGAGACGAGGAGTGTGGCGAGTAGGAGAAAGACAAAGGAGACGACGACAGAGTGTGATCTGGGCCGCTCGCGAAAAGCCCGATGTGTCGGTGAATGGTGTCGATTGTCGCGTTCGAGTCCTTCGAAAACCGAACGGTGACGATCGAAGCGAGCCTTTCGACACTGAGGTGGGGATCGATTTTGCGTTTGGGGGGATGAGGGAAGCGGTGTAGACGGTGTGATGATGACTTTCGGCGGAGCCAACGGATGCTCGAGTGACATGGCGATTATCGTAATCTTGGCGACATCGGAAAGATTTTGGTTGGAGTGTAAAGCGATGTGCGGAGAAGCGCACCTGTACGAGGGGAACGATGCCGACGAGATTCAGAACACGCTGATTGACGACGCGTCAGAAAAGTGCCTGGAACGCGCCGGCAAGAAGCCTCCCCCTGAAGCTGTTTCAGATGCCTTCACCGTCTGTGACCGTCGGATAGGCTGTTTGTCCGACCTTCTCGGATCGCTATGCTTGCGACAGCATGAGTTTGGATCAGAAACTGTTGTTACTACGATATAGTCGCAACTTGACCCTAAGTTGGCATGATCAGCTCCCGCCTCTAGTGCTCTTCCATGTACCTATCCCTAACGATCTCCAGCTCCGTCTCCTCGTCATTCTCCAAATCTCCTCCACCAGAGTACACCTTGTCACCAGCTGATTTCCATGCAGCTATCTCCCACCTGGCCCATCCCCAGGTCTCCTTGATCTATACAATATCAGCAGGGACTTGCTCTCAATGACTCACCTCAGGCTTCTTGTGAGGAGCCACCACGATGAGCCAAGTCGCCCTGCCGCTCATCTCATATAGAAGCGCAAACAGCTCCGAAGGGGTAAGTACAAGGTGAAGAGCGAAAGAGCAGATCATCATGTCCCAGATAGGCGATCCATCGGTGGGTGAGTCGGTTTCTGGCGGGAGTTGACCATTGGCAAGATCGGTGAAGGACAGGGGGTGACACAAGCGTGAGGTCCTACTATTATAGGCTGGGACTGTGTACTACGAGCTACGTGAGTGAGGGAGAGATCTTTCCTTTCACTCGAGAGCTCACTGGATCTGTCGCAACAATGGCCATTCCTCTATAGGAAGCTGGTAGATTGGGAGGCACTGCCCCACGAAACTGTGCGCGATGGCCAGAAGAGCCAATCGTGGGCTCGGGCCGGTTTCTGAGTGCGTTTGGGGGAATGAAAACGGGTCGTGCCGCTGTCGGCGTGGTCTGTTCCGCAAGGGGGAATGCGGGTCCAGCCAAATCTTGAGGACGGGTGGTACCGCGCCTGCCAAAGTCTTCCCATTCCAAGAGACATAGCGTGACTTCCCCACTGGTCCTCATCAGCTGAGGCGTCTTCCATCAAAAACTCTCTCACCTGCCTGCCGCCATATCCAGTATTCTCAGGCTTCGACCTAGACTTCCTTCGGCTTCCTCTTCGTACAGCTTTTTCCCTTCTTCCTCCCACCATCGATTCATGAACGTCCATAGTACCTGATAACGTCGTCAGATATCGCACATTGGCTTGAGCAGCAGCCCTTTGCCTTTTTGATGCCGGCAAAGAACGGGTTGCGATAGGTCGATGAGACTTTACGATAATACTAAGAAGGGAGTGAGCTGGACACTTTTTTAGAGCAGGATCCGCATCTACTTCATCCACGCCATGCTCATCATAGTTATCGCGCATCGCATGACTTAGGTTCCCATGAACGGTCTTCATATTGGTGTGAACCGGAATACAATGTCAAAGTTAGTTTCCAAATTTCGTAACCGCTTCCGCCGGAAATGGATCGATCCCATAGAGAAATTCACATGTGAGACATGTAGTCGTAAAATGCGATGAACTATCCACTCTTGTCGTGTAATGCTATACTATGGGCTTTTGGAGAGGTGATCTCATGCTTTCGATGTGGACGGATGCGAATTTAGCGAATGAGGAAAGAGAGGGACCATTGGATGGCACAGCCAAGGGTGACGATGTAGAAGCCTGTGAAATACCCGCTTGGGTTGCCGTTGATGCTGGCGGACCATGCCTACAGAGATTTAGCGACATGACAGCCGGATGTGAATCATTTACCGCTCCGCCGATGACAGGACCGAAGAATCGGGCGAAGGAGACGGTGCTCTGCGCGAGCCCATTCGCCAGGCCAACGACATTGGGCGGTGACATGGCATTCTGCGGGAGATGATCAGTACGCCATAAGCCGGGTTCGCTCACGATAAGAACCATGACAGAGGTGTAAGCCAGTGTACCACCGCAGTACCGAACGGCGCTTGAGGCGGATTAGCTATTTTGAATCAATAAAGTGAGACCGCTCACGTGATGATGGTGAGTACTGCGGGAAATCAGTATCGTTGACTCGGGCATCTTCACTCACAGGTCATCACGACGAAACCTCCGGAGTAGTTTGGCGAGGCGACTGAGTGCAGGAGTGGCAGGGCCAGATACGACGGGATATAGAGGGAGCACCCTATGCGGAACATCTGTAGGTGCGAGAATCGGCCAAGAGGCGGCCCGAGGCGCGGATAGAGGTAGAATTGATAGACGAGCTGGAAGAGGCACATGAGAGCGATGACGAAGGAGAAGCTAGCCGGATTGAGCCCTAGGCCTCCGGAGCGGTACGGCCTAGAGGTCAGCGGAGGAGGGAGATGGTTTCTTACGTGACGAGGAATGACAAGAAAACCTGGTCGTGGGTGGTATTGTGCAGCGCGAGCAGACCATACTGCGGACGTGAGAATAGTTCTCTCTGAGTACTTACCTGAACAATCATCATCACTGGCAGAGCCTGCCATGCCGATATAGCCTTCTCGGTCATCTCGACATTCGGGCTGACGAGCGGCGACGACTCGCTGAGGTTCAGCTGGCCGGGCCTCTCGGCGATTGCGCTAAGTCCACCGAGAGGTGCGGTGCGCCTCTCAGTCTGCGGAGGGAAGAATGGGTCTGCTGTGGGGGAGGTCAACCCAGGCGAATCGTCCAAAGCCATGCCGGGCTGCATCGCCAAACCCGTATTCGAGAAGATCGTAGGCATCTGACCGGACGCTGTGCTGAATCGCCGACCGCCTTGGGACACTGAAAGTCGGTGCGCCGGGATCGATCTGTACATTGCTCTGCTACCGCTCGTCATCCGGTTCCGACCACGAGACGCGCTCCCCTGCTGACTTTGCCCGGGCCGGTCGGAGCCAGGCGTTGGGGCGAGAGATTGTGAGGGCGAATCAACGGCTTCGTTGTCCTCGTCGAGATCGGCTTCGTCTTCGTCGTCAAAGACGGCAGTGTCTTGAGCAACGGCGGCGGAGACCCAGAGGTCGTTGATATTGAAGGTGTTTTCCTCGTTGGCTGGGTGTAAGCGAAGTGCGGTAAGATCACTCACCCATGAGTAGCTTTTGCGCAAACCCAAGCGCTGGTCCTTCGTCTGTCTCCTCGTCCTCTGGCTCGGGGCGGAAAGTGGCGGTGGAAACGCGTCGCGCCGCTTCTATCGCGGCTCTGGTAGCGAGGGTGGGGTGCTTGGATCGGATACCGCCGTATCTGTCGTCAGCTCAATAAAACGAGCGGACACACCCGTAGGCGGTACCGAGACTCGCTCTGCTATCTCGACGCGGATTAAACGAGCTCGAAAGGCCGGGATAGCCTGCACCATTGGCGGCTGCCTCCTCCGCGCCGGGTGAGAGGAGGCTCCTTTTCTTCCGCAGAGATGGCACAGCGGTGAGATGTGACGGCGCCGGCGAGCCGTTCGGTTCCAGCGGTGCGAGAGGTTCTTTCTTTTCGACGGAGAGGGCGATCCGGCTGCCGCCTCGGACTCCGCCGTCCCATGAGAGGAAGCAGGCGAGGACAGCCCCGATGAGAAGGATGATACCGGCGATAACGGTGGGCAGGAGGTACGGGAAGCTCTGGAAGAGACCTGCAGAGTCAGGCAGGCCTATTGGATCGGACCAACCGATGCGACTGAGGAAGGTCCCCGCGAAATTGTCGGCCGGACTTTCGAAGACGCCGCCGAGTATCTAAAGTCAGCGCGGCATCATTGGCGACCTACCGGTCCGATCACACCACCGAAGCCCCAGGAGAAGCCAAGGACGGCGTAGGCTCTCGTGGCGTTGGTGTCGTCTAAGCATTAGGAGGGTCTGATTCCATGGCGCACCTGTGATGTCGCGGATGGACCCTCGGAACTGAATCTTAGCACGGACGACAAGGATCACTCACCACTCCGACCGCCCCACCGAAGATGCCCTGCACGAGCCTGACGCAAATCGCCTCGGGGAGCTGCGGATCAGCGCAGATGTAACGAGCTACTCACCGACTCGGACGTTCCGAAAATTGCCAGGGCTAGTACGGTCAGCTGGTTCTTAAGACTGCAAGTGTCTGACTCGCCAATCGCGCTGCCCTGAATATCAGCGACGTACTTCGAATCAGCTCACCGTCAAGCTAGCCACCAGGACGGCTCTCCGGCCGTGACGGTCCGCGATGCTGCTCCACAGCAGGGAGGTGAAGAATTGGGTGATGAAGAAGACGGAGACGAGGTTACCTATTGTCAGCCGAGTCGAATCGGGGACATACCGGTCCAGAGGCCGACGGCGGCTTCCGTTTCGCTGTTCTTTTCTCGTCCTGAGGCGGTGAAGAAGCCTGATGTTAGAGCGGTCGATTATCGCACCCACCTTCCACCATCTTTAGCAGAAACGGAGTGCATAGATTGGCCGCCAGCAGCTCGGACAGCATCGCCTGGCTTCAGCTCGGTTGAATGGCCGACTCACTATGCAGAGCACGACCATCGGTAGGGTGGGTAAAGGCGTGGAGTAGGCCGGCCTGATGCCGGGTACCAACGTCGGCAGCTTCTGTGCCATGTCATCTTCCCCAACCATCTCATGAATCCTGACGCTTCCCTGCCTTCCGCGTCCAGCAGTGGAGAAGCTCGGTCTGACTCGTCGATACCTCGGTCCAGCGCTGCCATTGGCAAAGAGATTTGTGGGGGATGCGGACGGGGAGTCGCTGTTGAGAGTGGATGATACCAACGTGTCCACCGACATCGGAGGAGGCGGTAACATGATCTTGTCCGGTGGTGTCGCCGTCATCGTGCGGGATGGGGAAGAGGGCCGATCGATTGAAGGATAGTGAAGTATATAGGAAGCGCACAAGATTCATGCCCGTTCGATGCCACGTGGTACGAATTTGTCAAACGCGTCGCGTCTGTAAGTATTCCTCAGACCTGCTCAGATCGTCTTGCACCCCGCTCGCGAACACAGAATTGCGTCAGCCGCGATCGCCTCCCTCTTCACGACCAATCGATCGTCTAGACGAGATCGCGACAAAGTGATGGGCATCTTCCAATGCTCTCTCCAGGATCAGACGGGAACATGAAAGGCTGCATTGCTGACTCTGCTCCACCTCCAGTTGATTACCGTTGGTCGTGCTGACTGCCAGATACAAAGTTCATCAACTCTTCATTTATTGATTTACATCCTCACCCTTTATTGTGTTGCTTCGAGAGGAGCCTCGCCGACGACAGTGCAACGACGATGCCCGCATGGCTTCTCGCTCTCTGAGAAGCAGATCGCTTTGGCCAGCAGATTGACTGATCCGATTACAATCTGATCCTAGCGACCTGCACCGCGTAAGTCTCCCCGATCCCACACCATTCCTGCTTCTCAGGATGATCATGGTGCCTCTCGAGATGGCTTGAGGGGCTCTGTCAAGTATCGCCTTCCCTTGGTGAGGCTGAAAGACATCTTTGTTGAGCCTAGACAGCTAGCTCACGGAAGCATTACTTTCTAGCACAGAGATATATGCATGTAAAGGCGAGATAAACAACCGAGAAAGGTTTATAAGAATGAAACCTGTCTTCTTCTGGGGATTTTCACGACCAACGAGTATATTTGCACCCGCGTAAAGTCGGTGACATAGGGTCCGGTGCAGGAAGAATAATGCAATGAGGGCAGTGATGCTGAGGGTGGACGTGCCCGCGATCATCTCCAAACGAGTGGCCGGAAAGTTGTCTTTGCTGAGCTCATAGACTGAGCTTCGCAGCTGGGCAAGGCAACGGTCACGGACACAAGCAGTAGATGGATCGTCTGATGAGACCCTTGGCAGGGAGGCGGACAAATGCGGGGTGACATTGGCGACAAAAATAAAATGAATGTCCCAGTCTGCGTGTAATGACGTGACGCTACGTCCTGCCATGCTGACGTTGATCAATGATATCACGTAAACGTGTGAATTTAGGAAACAGGGACATAACGAAATTCGCACACGGCTGAATTCGGAACGACCTGTTGCCGCAAATTTCAGATCCTTATCTCTCTCACGCGTCGTCATCCTATCCGTATATATCCGTTATTGAACGGATCATCAACACTATCTGGAATCACCATCTTTTCCATGGCCCGTTGCAAATCTCGATAGGGGAACCTTTTTTCACCCGTTCCCATCCTTCGATCTCACATCACATCAGCAATCACCCCAGCAAAGGCTGCCTTTGACGCTATGCCCCTCTTCGCCGGGTCTCATCATGGTCTCGCCTCTTTGGGCGGATCATCCTCCCACCCCCCTTCCCGACCTTCCTCTCGCCCAGCATCACCCACACGAGCCAATTCATGGGGGACATCACATGCAAATTCCGATGTAGCCCTGTTCAGATCGCGAGAGAACACCCTCGAGCCCGATTCCCTTGGCACTTCTCCACCGGTTTTTAATGACATGTTTGGCTATCATGTCGCGCCTGTAGAGATCATCCTCGACTCGGACCACCTGGTGATGCGAGGGCAGGGCGGAGACATGAATCCTGCATATCTCTCCGGTCGGGTCGACCTCAACCTCCACGAACCCGCCAACATCAAGGAGATCTCGATGAGTCTGACGGGAAAGGCAAAGGTGGGGTATACCGAGGGCATAGGGTGAGTGAAGGCTTCGAACCCGCTGATCTCAGCCCCGCATCGCGCAACCATCACTACAACCATCCCGTCATGTCGCACGACTGGTCTTTTCTCGAAGGAGACAAACGACATACCCATACGCTGAAAGCCGGCCACCATTCCTTTCCTTTCTCCCTCATGCTCGACGGCAACCTTCCCTCCACCCTTCACACCTACACCTCCGATGCGGTCATTGGCTACAAGCTGCGAGCAGATGTCGTTCGCTCCGGTTTCGCCAGCAACTTTCACGACACCAAACCCTTCACCCTGACCCGCACGTATACCCCCGAAGCCCTTGAATTCAACCAGACCCTCGAGATCGAAAACACCTGGCCGGGGAAGGTCATGTACGCTCTCACGATACCGTTCAAGGCGTACGCTGCGGGTGACGACATCCCTGTGAGCGTCAAATTCATGCCACTAGCCAAAGGCGTCAAAGTTTTGTCGATCCTGTCCGTGGTGAAAGAGTACACTCGAGTACATACCCGTCACTCGTCCCACGCGGATGCGCGCGTCGCGATCAGCATAAGACACGAATTTCGAAATGGTCAGGCGGTCACTGCGAGCGAAGAACCGTTGCGTCAGCCGCTCCACTATGAACCGTCTCGGCGCAGCAGCCTGGTGACTTCTGCGCCATCCGTTACACCTCGTCCCAACGGGCCGGCCGCCGGGCCAGCTGCATGTCCCTCCAGCTCCACGGGTGACCTCATCGGCGACGACGAGATCGACACCTCCTTCACGATTCCCATTCCCCCCTGGATCACCGCTTCGCACTCCGTCCATCCCGTCTTCATTACGCATAAAATCAAGTGGTCGTGCTCAATCTCAAATCCCGACGGACACATCTCGGAACTACGCTGCGCCCTAGGTGTCAACATTCTCGACCACAGTCTTCTCGAAGAGGCTCGGGCATCCGGCGCCAGCTCGAGGGGTCTCCTCTTCGGTGGCGCTTCGGCCGAAGAGGCGCTACAGGTTGATCTCCCCAGCTACACCAACCATGTCTACGACCGGGTTGCCGTCGCGGACTCGAGCAACACCGCGTTCATCTCTCGACAAGGCACGCCCCAGCCATCGCCTCACGACGTGACTCCACCTGACGCTCCTTCCCGCCCGGTCTCGCCGACAGGTATCTCCGAGCCTGATGACGTCCCTCCCCGACGCCAATTGTCCTCGTGGGCGGACTCCGAACTGCTCTACTCTCTCGGCTCCCGGAGCTCCAACGGGTCGTCACCGCACGACACGCCTCCTGCGTCCCGAGGACCGAGTCGACCCCTCAGTCGCCGCAACAGTCGATCCGGACGAAACAGCGCGGGAAGTCGCGGCGGAAGCCGGGCCTCCAGTCCGGAGCGCGGCGCCGACGAGCATCGGGCGGGCTTCATCATGAACCACTTATCCACGTCTTTCAAACCGATGCTATCCGGCAAACCGATTCTACGGAACAGCTCCGGTGCGGCTTTGAACGGCCATGCAGATCTGCCCCAACGCAACGCCGTCTCCTTCCCAAACCTTCCCGAGCGAAGAGCGTCTCACGAGCACGGACGGCGGCGCTTCCACCTTGGAGGAGCCGACACTCCCGAGCCCGAAGCAGATCCGATCAACCGGGTGCCATCCTACGCCATCGCATCGAGGGGATTCCTTGGAGGAGGCGTAGTCCCGCTCGATGGTGGACCTCCCATGTACAATGATTCCGAGAGTATTGTCGAACGGACAGGGAGCGAGACGAACCTGGATCGCCGGAGGAGCGAGACGGGTCTTACTGCACTCGGGGAGCGGTAACCCAGCCTCGGGGTGTCATCCGGCAGCAGCTTCAAGTTACAATCACAGCACCTCAGTCAGTAGCTGCATGCATCTAGATGTCTTTTCCATTCTGCCGGGTCCATATATCCGTTGCGCCGCTGGCAAGGATGTTTCCTATTTCCAGCTTGAATCGTCAAGCTGAACTGAACCTTCATCGGACATAAGGGAGCTGAAGCATATTTCGTCTGCTATGAAGAGAACGAATGTCAGGCCTACTATGGAAAGGCGACCTCCCACAGGAAATCACCGAAACCCACGTGGTAGCTGACATTCGGTGTCACCTCAACACTTCCAGCCATCTCTATTTTCGCATCCCTACCATCCGATGGACTATTGACCCACACATCACCTTGACCCGTAGGAGTCATGCCCGGACCAGGAAGGGATGGACAAGCGGCTTTGTCCGATCATCCACCTTTTCTCTCTCTCTCTCTCTCTCTCTCTGTCTCTCTCTCTCTCTCTGTCTTCCTTCTCCATACCGAAGATCTGGCTGACTAGCTCGGTTCGGTCCTCCACATCCCTCCTACTCTCGTCTCCACCACCCTCTCGGGACACACTATCTTTTCTACGGCAGTTGACCTGTCATTATAGCCTCAGGAGCCGGCTCCTAGATCTACTACCAGCTCAGGCAGCTACTCGTCATGCTTCCCCTCATCCTCCTCGCCGTTTTCAACAGTCTCCCCTCACTCGCTATCCATCTCAATCTCCCTCGCCGTGCCGGTCTTCACGAGCGGCTCCTCCCCATTACCTCTACAACGACGGTGGTAGTGGAGATGACGCAGACTCAGACGGTCTGGGTGCAGCCGACGGAGCAGGTGGCTTTTGCTCCTTCGACAACTAGTGCGTCGACGGACTCGACGTCCAGCACGAGCATTGCATCATCCTCGGCTGTCTCGTCTGTCTCAGTTGACGACTTCACCGCATCGACGACCTCCGCGATGTCCTTATCGACCACGATTGACGCCACCTCCGCCGTGACCGCTTCAACGTACACTCCGAGCCTCCCTTCTTCCTTGTCTTCATCCTCCCCCTCCTTCTCGGACAGCTCGTCCCTGGCGTCGATCTTTGCGTCCGTCAGCGCCACGACTGACTCAGCAAGTCTCACTGGCGGATCCAGCGCGGTTCTAGCTTCCACCACATCTGTAGTTCCGCCGTCGGCCACCTCGATCTCGTCTGCCTTGTCACCTGTGGCGCCTTCTGGCAGCAGGTCCGGCGCCTCACGATCGTCACCCCCAGCGTTTAGCGGTTCAGGGCCTCCTCGATCCCGGCCCGCGACGACATTGACGATGTCGAGCACTGCAGTTCCGTCCGTGACTAGCTCTACCACAGTCTCGGCGGACAATGCATCGAGCTCCTCGTTGAATCCGGTGTCTGCGACCTTGGCCAGCATCACCACGACCTCAGATCTCGCGTCAAGCACTACCTCGGCGGTTTCGGTGACCGAGGCTGCGACATTTGCCACCGCTAGGACATTCGCTACTGCTGCGACTGCCTCCACGAGCTACACCGCGGCCGCCGCCTCCTCCACCCTACAATCGCTCGGCTCAACGCTTATGAATGGCTACTACCCCGACTGGTCTGGGTGGTATCTCGCTCCAGAGTCCGTCGACTGGTCCAAATTCGACGTCATCGACTTTGCCTTCGCTCTGCCTACCGCCGACTTTGGCCTCGAGTTCACCCAGGATGACAGCTCGGACCTGCTCACCCGGCTCGTCCAGACTGGTCACGCCGCGGGCAAGAGGGTCAAGCTGAGTATTGGTGGATGGACCGGCTCAACCTACTTTTCAACCATCTGTGCATCCGCCGCGAATCGCCGAACATTTGTCTCAAACATCATGGCAGCCTTTTACGCGTACAACCTCGATGGCATCGATATCGATTGGGAATACCCCGGCACGACCGGCTCGAACGGCAATGCGGTGTCTCGCGACGATTCGGCAAACTTCCTCTACTTCCTCAACGAGCTACGCGTGGCGCTGCCTGATGGCGCGTTGATCTCCACCGCGACTCAGGTTTGGCCGTTTGCCGATTCGAACGGCAACCCAATGAGCGATGTTAGCGGCTTTGCACAGGTCATCGACTACATCCTCATCATGAACTACGACGTCTGGGGATGTGAGTGTCTTCTTCGACTCCTGCGATGCTGATTGTCATAGCCTCGTCGACCCCCGGAGCCAACGCACCGCTCTCGGATGGTTGCAGCAATTCGTCCCAGCCGCTGGCCAACGCTTATGCCGCCATCAGCAGCTGGACCTCCGCCGGCATGCCAGCCAACCAGATCACCCTTGGTGTCCCGGCGTAAGCTCTTGACTTGTGTATCCTCCAAGCTAACGATCTCAGTTATGGATACCTGCAAAAGTCGGGCGCCATTGCATTGAAAGATCGTCGATCCCTTGTTGCGCCACCGGGTCGCCGCAATCGCAACGTACCCCGCGACTACGTCACGGTTTACAACGACAATGGCGGCTCGGCCGATGGGCAGATCATGTTTGAGTCGCTCATATCACAAGGTGCACTCGCGCTTGACGGCTCGGGCTCGTACGCTGCCGCCGGCGGCTTCACCAGGGAATGGGACAGCTGCTCCAGCACAGTACGTCTTCATGATCCTTTGTACTCACCGCTGATCACCGCCGTAGCCTTGGTTGAGGTCGAGCCAATCTGGCCAGATTGTCACCTACGATGACCCGCAATCCATGTCACTCAAGGGTCAGTTCGCCGCGCAGGCCGGTCTCAGGGGGTGCAACGTATTTTCCATCGACGGGGATTGGACCGGGTCAGCTTGGCCTTTGACGGACGCGGTGCGTTCTGGTCTTGGGTTGTAGGGTTCTCTCAGCGTCATTGACCTAGAGGGTCATCGAGACAAGATCTAGCGGATGCATGTCTTGCAGACTCACTGTGTCATGCGCCATTGGTATGAACCAGATCAGCTCCAATCAGCTTGAACAAATCAAGTCTGAGTGCCAATTTTGCCAGATGAAGAAGCCAACAGTGACATGACTGGCATCCACAGAAATGTGTCCCATAAGAAATCATTCGCCCTTCACATGAGGATCCATGTGTTGAGCTGGGGTGGAAAAATATAGCCTCTGAGTAGTTCCATCTCCCATCGCCATGCAACTCTCGGACCCCGTGAACCAATCACCGATCCCTCCCCTCCTCGATTCATACACCTACCACTCAGAGTCCTTTACGCTTTCCGATTCAGACGAGGACAATGGCTGGATTATGGGTATCGACGAGGCAGGAAGAGGACGTGAGGCGATCGATTTCTGTTCCATTGTCGAAGCTGATCAGTGCAGCTGTCCTTGGTGAGTCGTATACAGGCTCAAGGCGTATCAGGACCGATGGTGTATGCCGCTGCCTATTGTCCGATGTCATTCAAGCCGGAGCTCGAGGACATCGGTTTCGATGGTAAGCTATGAACTACCTGTTAGATACTGATGACCTCCGTCGTTCAGATAGCAAAGCCCTTAGTCCAGAGACACGACAGACGCTCTGGGAGGCATTTGACACGCATCCACCCCTTTGCTATTCATCCACCACACTTTCACCTCAGGCCATCTCGGCTGGCATGCTCCGACGGGTCCCGATCAACCTAAACCGACAAGCAGAGGTTGGCTTTCCCTGTCATCGCTGACTCTACTTGAGACTGGCTTCGCTCATGCGCCCCGCAGGATGCAACAATAGGTTTGATACGATCCGCTCTAGAACGAGGAATCAGCGTCAAGGAAGTGAGTACCGCTCGGTCTGATGTAAAGGGTAAAGTTGATTCCGCTATCAGTGCTACGTCGACGCCCTCGGTCCCGCTCCGCAATGGCAAGCTCGACTGTCTGAGATCTTCCCCACAATCAGCTTTACCGTCTGCCCCAAAGCCGATAGCTTATTCAAGATTGTGGGCGCCGCCTCCATCGTGGCCAAGGTGACGAGAGATCGATATGTCCATGGATGGGTGGATCCAGAGGATGGGTGAGTCAGTGTCCTGGTTCCCGCTGACCACATAGGATCCCGACAGTGAAGGAAGCTGGAGAAGCTGACGAAGCCGACAAAGGAGGACGAGGTAGCGGATACCCGTCTGATCCCCGGACACAGGCGTTCCTCAAGGACAACCTCGATCCGGTATTTGGCTACAAGGGCCTCGTCAGGTTTTCATGGGCGACGGTGAAGGTGCTGCTTGACAAGCAGGCTGTTGCCTGTCATTGGTACGTCATATCCCTTCCGAACTCGTGTTTATAAGGTGTAGGGTGGACGACAATCACCAGCCGTCGGCCGCCAGCTGGTTAGCCGTTGATGCTGACAATGGAAGACCGAAGATCTGGCGAGATCTAGGGGTAGCTGGAGTTGGAGAGCTGTAGACTAGCCCAGCAAGAATAGCATTTGAGGACAATCTTTTGTAGTTGGCATCATTGTGCATGGTATCATTTCACCAGGTTCCCTTCCTTCAACTGGTTTGCCTCTGTCCGAGTCCCCTTATCCCAGTGTTGTGTGGCGAGCACCTCTAGCTCCCAGAAACTCGTGGCGAAAGGGTTCAGAAGCTGCGAATCGTCCATCTCCGGTCGATACACCCCATCAAACGTCCGTTCCTCAGTATCCAGCATCGCCTCCAGCTTGGGCTCCTTGATCATAAGCGCCCGCACAAATTCGAGCGACTGCTGAGCTGTGGCAGGCGGGAAATGGAGGGAGCACTCGGCGAGGCGCTTGGCAAAGGCTGCTGCGCGCCAAGGTGGTGACGCTGCTGAGGAGGCGGAACGGGAGAAAAAGATGGAATGGAGACATCTGAAAAGAAGCGCTGTCGTGGAGAGGAGCTGGACCGTAGTCTTCGGGGGATCTCGACCGGCTTGCAGGGGGCGTTGAGAGTGGGAAGGGGCCGAAGCAGAGGAAAGAGGCGGATCTTCGATACCGGTATCCACGGCAAGGGGTCGAAGGAGGGCGAAAAGAGCGTTGATGAAGTCGCCAAGATCAATATTGAGCGCCTCACCTGACGCAGGTCAGCAACTATTTATGATGGAATGAGCGGAAATACCTTGCCCCGATAAGAGGTCGAACGCTGTCACGATCGCTAATAAGCGTGTTCTTATCTGACCAGCGCCAATGGGGTCATCGGTCGCTTCCGCCTGATCCTCGGTATCATCGTTCACGGGTTGATCGGATACAATACGTCGAAGAAGCGCCAGAAGATCGCGGAAGAAATCGAGATTGATAAGATGGGCAAAGTGCGAGATGCCCTCGAGTGCGGACGGCAGCAGTGGGGAGTGGACGGGATGCTTAAGGATGGAGAAGTGGAGGACAAAGAGATTTTTCAGGGTCTCCGTTTGCTACATGCCGTATGAGGGGGGCCGCAGCATCGAAGACTTGACTTACGATCTGCGATCTTTCCTCCTTGTCCACCTCTGCCTCTGCCTCCGCCATCTCCTTTTGCACCTCTTTCATCTCCTTTTCCTTCTTCTTTTGGTTCTTTGTCTGCCATTGCTTCCTGATCTCGCTCTTGAATATGCCTTTCTCCTTCATTTGATCTCGGCTTTTGCCGTGAGACTTGCTGTTCTTTCCCTGCCTCATCTTGTCGAGCTCGCCTCGGAGCCTGAGGTGGAGAAGACATGATAGAACATGCGGATGAACCTGAAATTTACGTTCCTTGATCATACGCGCGATGAGTCGGACGAGGTGTTGCGTGTGGACCGCTGAGACGTCGTTTCGGAAGACGTGGATGAAGGTTTGAAGGACAAGATCGGAATCCTGAGGAGTTCAGCTCAAATTGTTGAGAGAGTGGAAGAAGTGTACCTGATCCCAACTCTTCCGACCCAATCGTCCGACAAGAATTCCCATGATGTTCTCACTAAGGTTGAAATGTGGTACCGAAGATAGCAAATCACACATGCACCGCATGCTCAAGCTTGCCAGCTCTGTGCGACCTAAACCGCATCTCTGCTCAGCTTCCCTTTCCTTCCCTCATCGTTGGGCTCACGCTTGACCTCCCCTTCGAGCGTCTTGAGATACCCTTTATAGCTCCTTACGAGCAGTTTCTCACCCTCACGCAACCTCTTGACCTCGTCTCGTACCTTCTCAGCCTCCTCGACAGCAGAGAGAGGACGGATGCGGTAGCCGGGGACCAAATCCTTGTAGACTGCGAGCTGAGAAAGGAAAGCAAGGCCGCGGATGGAGGCGGGAACGGGAAGTATCCCTTCACCTTCTTCCAAAGAATGGACGGTAGGTAAACCGAAAGTCGACAATCGGATGAGCAGTGGATTCTAGCGGACGATCAGCCGCTTAGCTTAAGACTAGTAGCACTCACCAGGTCGGCTAGCTCCCCACCCGCTAAAATCTCCGCTCCAACCGCAGCGATCTGCTCCTTCGCTGCTTCCAACCTTTGCCTACTCTTCCATCCCTTCGAGCTGACAATCTCGGCGACGCCAAGTCTTCCGAAGCGTCCCTTCTGACCCGCCATCCTCTCAGCTTGAGCACCATCGTCACTTTCTTCCTGCTCCTCCTCGAGCTTATGCCCCTCGACTTCGCCCTCAACCTCTGCCACCAGGGGCTTACGCTTCGAAGGAGGTAGAGGCAGCCTCGTCATCCCCTCCACCCGCTGAACCTGCCCGTTCTGCAACTTTATCGGCAGGCGTCCGACCTCGACACTGTCATCCTCTGGCTTCGGTGACGGCGGAGCCCATCGCCCTCGACCGGACACCTCGTACTCCGCCTCGCCATCTACTTTTCTCCGCTTGCGGGGCTGAGGCAGCACCTCGTCCTCATCACTGCTGACGCCATCATCGTCGAAAGCGGCATTGATTTCACTGTTGTCGTCGTCGTCGTTGGAGCTAGAAGTCGCTGAGCCCTCAGCAACGTCATCCTCGTTCAACGCATCCTGGTCGTCATTCGGAGATAGGTCGGAATCAAGCTCGACTTCCGAGTCCATGTCGAAGTCGGATATCAAGGCTGCTGAGTCCGGCGTGGGCAGTCGTACTTTCTCCTTCGATTGCTTGGGAAAGCCATTCCGTGATTTGGATAGCTCGTGTAACCGACGGGTCTCCTTCGCCGAGCTGCCAATCTGTCAGCCAACCTATTGAACATGAGCAGAACGGTACTACATCCGACGGATCCAGCCACTCACCGGCTCAAAGCATTCCTGTCGACCCCAGCGAGGAAGGTTTCCGCTCCCGCCATTGCGTCTAATCCGTCATCCTCCCCCAGATCCAAATCCAAAAGCTCATCATGGCTTCCTTCGCCGCTATCCGCAAACTCCGTCCTTGGTACCGGTATGACCTTCTGGTCCCGGAGTTTGATCTTCTTCGGCTGATTTGTACGCCGTTTCGGCTTCTTGCTGTGTGTATCATCGTCACCTCTAGCCCCCTTGGAAGTTTTGGTCTTCGACCCCTAAGCCCATCAATCAGCTCATAACAGACGGCACAGATTTCAGACTGACCTTGATTGGGGGCACCGGACGAGCTCTTCGTTTCCCGAGAGCTTTGGATGTTGGTTTGGCCATCTTGAATTAGCGAAGTTTTCTGGACTCTCGACGCCGAGCTTGATGGTCACGGATTTTGATTTCACAGACAATCTCGACTGATCACGTGACCGCCTTGTTTCGACAGAGGGCAAAAGAGGTTTTGATGAAGCGGTTTTCTCAAGCTGAGATTGTACCACATCGCTTGAGACACTCATCATCGATCATACCACCGCCAGCAAGGATACGATAAGATTCTGCCAAAATTCGGCTCCTTTGTCACTTGGTTGTGCTCTCCTTCCTCGATATGGCCGCTCCCGTCAAACCGCCCCATCTGCAACCCGGCCACGCCTACGTACACATCTCCTCTTCCTCATCCCCGGACGCCATCTCCAATGCCCTGGGTTCGAGTGACCAGTGCCGACTTCAATATCTGGGCCCCGTTGGCGAGCTGAAGGGGGAACACATTTTCGAGATTCGACATCCGGATGGACAAAATGGACCGATGGGGGGAGCAGAGAAACCGGTTTTGGAGGCAATCAAGGAAGTGCAAGGCATCAGGGAGGTCAAAATGATGGATGTCAAGCAGAGGGCGAAGAGGCAGGAGTTTTGAGTGCCGGGGAATCCTGCGAACCACCGGTTGCGAATGGCTGCGGAACGCATTGAGAATGAGATTACGCTGCTGTGTCCCTCAGGTGACGGAGCAGGTATTTTTATGCAGGCCCATACAGATAGAATCGCCCGATCTCAGGTCCTCCAGGCCAATGCATCTTTCGCACATCCTGCAGGAGACAGGAGAGTAATGCTGGGATCATCATGCTCGTCGGCATTCGGTCCACTAGCGCGTAAGAGGGGAGATGTTTCACGACCTTGGGACAGGGATATCGGGGAGATGCATGGTACTTTTCAGAAGAGGGTATCATTGAGCGATCACGGACCGATGACCGTCTGGGTCGGATATTAGGTCGGCATATTGGCGATCTCTTCCCGTGCAGTCTGTGCTCGCTGAGCTCTCGCGAGTTGCGCTGGTGCCGACTGCATTGTACGTCAGTGTGGAACAACGTCTTGGCATGTTGACTTACAGATGCGAGCTCGGTGAGATTGGACACGACGGCATTGAAGGTCTCGACCGTTTCCCGATGACGGGGCGGAGGAGGAATATCTTTTGCCTTCGGCTTGCTGTCGATTTTGACTAAGTCGTCGCCATGAGATCTGTGATCTCTTGGACCATGCGGACATACCTGCAGTACTATCTTGATCCTCTCCTTCCTCCATCCACTCCGCCGCTGTTCTCCGGTTTTCCAGATCCGCCTCTAAGACGTGGATATCCTTCGGCACTCTCTTCCGTCGTACGGCGATTTCGGCGTCCCACTTGACTCTCTCAGCGTTGAGTGCCCATATCCGTCTATCGAGGATCTCGTCGAATGGCTCAGTAGCTAAGGCAGTATCAGCTTTGTTGAGAGGACGTAATTAAGGCCTACCTTCTACGAAATCCTCGTAATTATGCCCATTGACGAGGAGGTTGGGGTTCGTCATCTTGAACATGTCTTCTCTGATCTGTCGAGATGTTCAGCTAGCGTAGACACAAATCATGTCTTCACAACCTACTCTCGTGAGCCTCGGATCAATCTCTTTCCTGACAGCCCTAGCCGCCTCCCCATCCTTCCCTCCTGGCAGCGACGAAAGCCTGGCGTTCATGGACCCCATCATGCCGTTCTCGACATTGCCTTTCACCCTCAACCAGTCCGGCTCTGTCTCTACCGCTATCCGGGAAATCGGTGCTTGATCCATAATGTGAGTCGTCCAAGACTCCTTGTGACAGCTCGTAGATGTATGGGCAATAGCAAAATCACACGACGATTGTTGACGCCATAATATTACGTAAGCAGATTCACGGGAATGATTTCGATGATCGCCGCCGCCCCCGACCGACCTGTTCCTTTCTTCTTCATCTTCAAGCTTAAGGCGCAATTGCAGGCCGCATCATTGGGCGACAAGTATGGGGGGAGATACGGAGGAGAGCCTTCGACTGGAATCGGAGCAGTACGACCAGGTGTCGTCCTCGGACTTTGACCGTCAGGGGAAACTTAATCGCAAGGTCTGGCTACAGGAGCAGCGGAACTCGAAGCTTGTAGGGGAGATCGAGGGAATGAGGAAGGAGTATCAGGAAGAGATGCAAGTCGAGATAATGACTGCCTCTGGCTTGCGAGATCGAATCGGTAAGCTCGAGCAGAAGCTCAGGAAGGGCAAGCAGGAACTCGCAGATTGGGAGGTGGTTCAGCGTAGACTCAGCAGGGAGCTCGAATCCGCTCGAACGCATTTTGCCGCGGAAGAGGGGAGGCTCAAGACCGAGTGGACGGACATGAAAGAAGCGCTCGCCAAGGAGAAGAAGGGAGTGACGATATTGAGGGGCGAGGTGACAGCTTTGACCGGAGATCGACAAGCAGCGCTCGAAGAACTGAAGAGACTGCGAGATACAAAGCAGGCAGTGCTAATCAGGTAGCCTCTTCGTGTCTGTACACAGCATTGACTGACATCGTAGAAGCCCTGGACCTGTTCTCCAAGCGCGATCGCCTAACATCATCAATCCTCGCATGCGATCCTCATCCCCCGCAACGCCTACTAAATGTTCGCCTTCCTGCGCGTCGCAAAACTCGCTTAGCGGCAAAGATACGGTCCGCTCCGATTGCAATCGTACCCCCAAGAAGTCTCTCGCTCAGCGGCACGGCCAGCTCGAGGACAGTCACTATATGCTGAAAGCGGAGTATGACAAGCTTCGCACCAAGTACAGCGAGGACCTCAAGCATTGGAAGGAATGGAAGGCAAAGGAGATGGCTCGGATCGAGCGGAAGAAGCAAACGAGGGAGGCCAGAAGGAACGCGAAAACAGCCGCGTCCGACAGCACCGCCGAGGCACTGGATTCGTCCCAGATCAAGCTTGTCAGTGCTTCGGACGAGAGTCAACCAAACGAAGCAGTGGCGAGCCCTGATAGGGATGTGCAACGGTCGTCGCCAACCGTTGAGGGTTGCATTCATGAGGCGCAAGAGCGCGAGTTCGACGAGGACGAGGACATGACGCACTGCATTGATTCTGGGAAACCGCTGGCCGACCGACCTGGAGCATTTCAAAACGCCTATGGACGAACGAATCCCACCGAGCAGGATACCACACCTCGCTCTAAGGCTTGCATCTCGGCAGTGGAAATCAATCTGAAAGAGCGGAGTACGGACACGCCTCTCCCGCACATCCTTAATCCCCTTCATCCGACTCATAGCGAGGACCGGCGGCGCATCGCTCAAGCTTCTCGCGTGACTCCGTGGCTAGGTGCACCGGTCATCTCGCCCGATGACAATCGGCACGGACATACTGCACTAAAGGCGGATGAGATGTTCGGTACGCCTGACGACCTCGACAACCCCTCCTATCTGCCCGTGACCAATGCATCGGCCAAGACGCCTCTCGTTCGGGACCGCCTTGGTCCGATGATGTCTGTGTCTTCTGTCCGCAAACAAACCCCGCGAAGGACCCTAGAGACCGATGCTAACGATCGTGAACGTGCGTCCCCGACCTCGTCATCATCGCGATCACGGGCCTCGCGGAAAAGACTATTGGACCTTGAAAATCTGTCGCCAGCGGAAAGGGTGATCCGACTGAAACAGCTAAGCAAGATGCCTACGGCGGCGAAGAGGGATTACTATGCCGACTATAAGGGGAGAGGGAGGTATGTCCCGCCAGAGGCTGTGTATGTCCACCAGGATACAAATCGGTCGACGGATGTTGACGAGTCTAAGCCGGCCACAGGTGTTCGACGAGTTCGAGATTGATCCTCGGCAGAACGAAGGAGCCAGCTACCAGTTTCACGATGTGAAACGGCGCAAACTGGAGAGAAAGCAGATGTATGGTGGGGACTGCGAGTGTTGCAAGGATGTAAGCTATTGCTCGAAATTGAAGGCCCTGAACATTAGCTGATGGCTGTAGTACTATCAAGCGGTCGGGCCATTGCCGAGATACAATCAAGGGCCGAAATGGAAAGATCCTTCGCAAGTTCAGGAGACCGAGAACGGCGACTTCATGAATGTCATGCAAGAACATCAAGATAAGGTTTCGAGACATCGAGAGACCGTGAGTCGCGCCCTTCATCATCATCGAGCATTTGAGCTCACACGATGGGAGTAGTGGAGGAAGCCCCCCACCCCGCCTGGTTTCTGGCAGATTGGATTTCCGACTACTCAAGATGTCGTACAGCAGAATGCGGTGGCAGATCAAATGATGGTGGAGAGGGGCGCGCAAGTCAGAAGGGAGGCAGCGTCAGTCTAGGTTATCACCAAGAAACGGAACTAACACAAGGCCAGTGAAAAGGACAGCAAGTGGAGGAAGAAGCAGTAACGGCACACACAGGGGTCCATCATCATCAACGGTTCAATCATCATGCCCGCTCTGTCATAGCAGTAAGAAATTAATTCACCCAAGATCATCTCACAGGGAGTTCAAGGATCCAAGCACAGTTGTCACATGCATGCTCATTCCGCTGCACTTTTCAGGCGATCCCGTTCACGCCTTCCAGAGGCACCAAGCATTCCATTCCGCTTCACAGATTCCCTCATATGCGCCGATGGAATACGGGGCACCGGCGGTGGTGTGCTATTGCCGAAGACAGGCAGTGAAATAGGTCGATTGGCTGTACCTCTCGGCGCGGGGATCCCAGAGGGAGGCAGACTTGCTTCTGCTACCCCGAGCGATGAGCGTCTAGCCGACCTGCGAAGACCAGCGGCGGGACTTGACGAGGACACACTGATAGCCAGCGGTTTCAAAAATCCGGGAGATGATGGAGGTGGGCCTCGGCCTAGGACGTGGTGCTGAATGCGGCCTCCCGGCTTATCTCGCCCACCTTGGCGAGATGGAGGCCGGGACGAGGGCATAGATGCGTATCCGGACGCTGGTGAAGCAGAGCGCATGAGCGACCCACTGGGTTGAGAACGCATGCTGGGCGACATCGGTCGAGAGTCATTCTCATCATCCGTTTTGAGAGGTGTCATGGTGGAGGATCCAAGGGCGGATGCTCGAGAAGGAGGTCGATGAGCGGAACACGAGTTGCTGGACTGCGACAATTGGGTATTGAACGAGGCAAGAGGTGATGGAATGCCAGGTCGAGCGGGCAATCCCCTACTGCCAGTACTCGAGGTCGGTCGAAAGTTTGACTCTAGAGGTGAAGCGGGTTCGTATTGAGGGATTCCGGTTGCTTGGTTTGTCGGTGTCTCCTCGCTTTCACTGATCAGAACCCAGCCATTCGGACTCAGCAGCGTAGCTCCCGATTGATCGGCTATCGGCGTGGACTCCTTCGTGAGGGCTGTCACGCGGGCGTGTGCGACCCGCTGCGGGGCGGACGACGTCGTCGCGGACGAGAAAGTTCGCAGAGACGCTGCTGGCGGTACTGGAGCAGACACATTCCTCTTGGCCATTCTCGTCCCAAGCTTATCGTCGGTCGCCTTGAGTCGCGCCTGAAGCTCATGTAGTAGTTTGAAGCCCTTGGTCTTGGCAGCGAGACTGCTGTTCACCGCAGCGGACCGGGCGGGAGAGGGCGCTGATAGAGCAGAGCGTGACCTCAGCATAGCAGGCGATCCGGGTGCAGCGACGGCGGCGAGATTGCGGGAAGTGGTTGAGCGGGCAAGGCCGGCTATGCCAGATGGGGATTGCGGGAGAGTCGAAGAAAATCGCTTTGTGGCGGGTGATGCGAGGGAAGGGATGGATGAGGCGGTATTACTCCTTGGAATGCCGGTAAGGATTCTGTTACGAGGCTCAGGCGTGTTCGAGGGTGGAGACATTTGAGATGCTTTCGACGCTGGGAATCGCGGCACATCACTGTCGGACAGACGGTGTGAGGCGTTCTGTTTGGGTGATAAGGGAACGGAGATGGAGGATGGTGGGGTGGGAACGGCGCGGGCAACTCGATCACGCAGTATGGCGATCTCATTGCTGGAGTCTAAGATGTCGTCAGCTCCTTTACTTGGGATCGTCAAAGGAGCTCACCACGTAACTCGTCTCTCAGTCTTTGGCGCTCCTCCTCGAGGTCCTGTATGTGTATCACCTCCTGTTCCAGAAGTGTCTTCTCTTCGATGGCGCGGTTGTATTTGCTTTCGAGGTCCAGAAGGGAAGAAACGGCCACCCTGCAAAGTCAATCAATATACAGCTTCCGCATGAGAGCAGGGCAATACCTCTCGTTCCGCTCCAGCTCATCGTTGCCCATCTCAAGCTCCCGAAGCGCTAGCAGGGTCTTGTCCCTTTCTGATCTCAAATTATCCATTTCCCGCTGCAGATTCAGGTCAGTATGCGGCGGACAAAACACAATGAGACTCGCCTGCATGTTCGCCGTCGTAGAGCTATGTAGCTTCTGCAAAGCTAGGAGTTTGGCCTGTCGACGAGTCAGGGAGAAGCTTCAATTGCGTTGGGGCATGCATACCTTCCAGTCGTCCTTCTCGGCTTCTAGCCGCTTGATACGGTCCTTTAGCTCGGCTTGCTGCGTCTCTGTAGCGGACAATTCCCGTTCGAGCTCATCTTCCAGCTCCTTGGAGGAAGCCTGGAAATCGTCTGGGCAGTACCCATCAGTTTCGAAGCTAATTCTCGAGTGGTAACTAAAATACCAACCTAGCTCCGCTCGTGTCTCGTCCAGCATATCCAGAACTCGCCTGTAGCGATCTCGACAGTAAGCGACTTCATCTTCTGGAGAGTCAAACCTGGATCCTCTGGTCAGCTATGGCACCGGCGAGACAGATCACCTAGCCCACTTCATATTCTCCTCATCCTCCGTTCCCATAGTCGAGCTGCTTATCATCTTGTGCAAGGGTGTATTTCCGACTCCTTTGAGTGAACCAGGCTGAACAAACAGTTTCCGAAGCCCACTGCCATGTCACTCGTCGAGGTGCGACAGGCTCAAAGTCAGACCGATGGTCGATGTCAAGAGAGTGTATCAACCTGTCAAACAATCGCTCCCATGGAAGCGACGTGCCAGTCCCCACGTGGTTATGTGCCACTATTTAAAAATTGCCGCGGTCTATCGAAATGACTCGCTGGTCGTTCGCCTCCTCTAATATCATAACCATGTTGCTAATCGACAGTTTTCAACCTCATTCTCACCCTTGAATCGCTCGCTCGTCGCGCGGGCTGTGAAGGTAAAATGAACGCGGACCTCAAGAGGGTCCGTGGGGATTCCACTCTCCCAGATGGCCCTTTGCCGGCAGCCAAGCGCAGAGCGCTCAGCTTATCATCTCCCCCTCCCCTCGACAATTCGGAGGATGATAGAATAGAGGACTGGATGAAAGTGGTCGAGGTGAGTACTTTCTGACAAGTTCTTGCTCTCTAGCTCCGGAGCGCGGAAGATAAGCCCGCTATCGGCTTAACATTCGCCTTTCAGCTTTATATCAGATCGCACTGTTCCAACATTGATGTTCAGGTTGACCCCTTGCCGATCGAACCTACATCCCTGCCAGAGCAGAAAAACTGATGGCTTGACTTGCCCAGGCTCAGCGAAAGGAAGCCATTTATCGCCGGATGCTGGAATATAGACGGTCATTCGAGCGAGAGATGAAACGGGCAAACGAGATTGAGGCTCAGAAACGGGTTCTCGAGGCTAGCGTCCATGCTGTTGAGATATGTTGGACTCAGGTAGGCCAGTCTCATTTGACATGAGAAAGTCATCCCGACGCGTCGTCTAGCTCGTACAAGCAGTTCAAGATATGGCTGGTCGAAATGAGTTGGAAGTCAAAGACGAGGAAGTCTGCGAGCGTGAGTGTCCCAAACCGAAATTCGGAATATGCTAAATATCAGGTATTAGCCATACTCGACCCTCAAATGTCACAACAGGACCTTGGGAAGGCTCTACAGACTCGACTACCTCATACCCGAAGACTCATACATCGCTTTACAGAATTGGCTTCCAGCAAAGGGATTCGCTCAGCGGCGAGTGAGGAACTGCAGTCGCGCTGCATGAAGCTTCAGGCAGAGGTAAGTGCTAGCGTATTCGATGTGACAAACTGATGAGTGTGTAGGCCAGCTCACTCCGTTCACACTCGCATATGCTCCAGACCCAGCTTTCCTCTTCGACGGATCTTCAAGATACAGTGCACCGAGATCTGATGCGCGCGCAAAAGGCTCTGGATCGACAACGAATGCAGCACGACAAAGCGGAGCTAGCATGGCGAGAAACCCGAGACAGAGACAAAGAAGCAGAGTCTTCAGGTCCCAGCAAAACAGCCAATGGGTCAGGTCATGCAACGCCTAATGGTAAGGTGGACGAGGTGATTTCATCCCACTGCTAGCTCAGCAAGTGCTAAATGCCGTACAAAGGACGTCAAGCCTGACATGGGTAACGGTATTGGTCCATCCTCAACGGTGATCCTGCAAGACACGTCTGAGCTGGAAGAATTGGCTGCATCGCGATTACAACAATTAGGAGCGCTTCGTACCGATTTGACAGGGCTACAACAGGAGAACGATCGGTTACGGCTGCTCGTGAGTGGATGCACTTCTGTGGTAATTCAGTCTAAAAAGTTCAACGTAGGCACACCATCCTTCCGAAGCCATATTACGCGACTCACCTTTCTTTCAAGTATACCTTCAACAACTCACTTTTCATGTCGACCGGGCCAATCAGCTGCAACAACGGTTCGATACGACCGATAAAACGCTGGATGCATTGCGAAACAGCAATGGGGATTTTCATGAGGCGGTGTTGGCGGAGGCGAGGACCGAGACGGACGGCCTGCGGCAGCAGCTGGCCAAGCGGGATACCGATTTGGCGAGACTACGGGGTCAGCGTGACGATATGAACGCGGAGTTGTTGGAGAGGCGAGCCAAGGAGGGAGACAAGGTTAAACATGCCGAGCAATTAGAGGCATTGGCGAAAGCCAGGCAGGTAAGGTCAATTCACCTGCTGCAGAGAGTCGCTGAGGACAGTGCAGGATCGCATTACCTTTCTTTCATCCGAGGTCAGGCGCCTCAAGGGGAAGCTCGCAGCAGAGGACGGAGCGGATGGCTATCTCGCTTTTTTGAAGGGAGATGGAGGGATCGACGGCGACTATATCAAGGATCTCGAAAGCAAGCTTGAGTAAGCGGCGCTCTTCACTGCCTCGCGATCATGCTGACAGCTCGTCTCCTCGTCAAGCCAAGCCCAGGATCGCATATCTTCCCTTGCATCCCAGCTGGAATCCGCACCACGCGAGTTCACAGCCGCTACATCCGAGACACAAGATAGGATGGAGCTCGAGGCCGCTCGGCGGGCTTTGGCGAAGTACGAGAGAATACTTGGACCCCATCCTGAAGGTACAGACGATGTTCGTCATCTCGGAGAACAGCTGGCGAAGTCTGAGACGCAAAGAACAGCGCTGGAGCTGAAGCTGTCCGAGGCTGAAGCGGTCCGTACACGTTCGCGAGTCCACGGCGATGTAGCTGATTGTTTTAACAGGCCACTAACGCTTTGTACTCGGAGGTGGAAGGCCTCTCCAAGCTGTGGGAGGGCCTTGAGCAGGCCGTCCACAGCAAAGTATTCGAGCTGAAGGACGGCGAGCTCAGGGTGTCTCGCTTGACCACCGAGGTGGGTTCCTCGTGTGATCCAGGAAGTGAGGCTGATCATTCCATCTAGAAAGCGAAAGCCGACAACAAGTACTTCCAGGCGATGCGGGCAAAGGAGGGGATCGAGGCAGAATGCAGGACCGCACAGCGCAGCGTTGAGAAGCAGCTCAAGATGCTCGATCGAGCCTCAGAGGTGGAGAAGAATCTGAACGCGCAGATCGTGATTCCTTCGTGTTCTAATGGCCCATTTCCTGCTGAGCAACATTCTAGGTCGCCAACGACAGGGGCTTGACCGCGATGAAGAACTCGGCGTTGGAATTGCAGACGAAACTTTCCTCTGTCACGTCGGAGAAACTCCAGATCGAAGACCGTCTCCAGCAAAGCCAATTGTCCCTCACCGAGGTGCGCGAGTCGCGTGGTGACCAGAGTGGTATTGACGGGCTGCACTCAGGCGCAGCAAGTCATGCATCAACGCGTGGCCGACGCAACTTCCGAGAAGACGACACGTGAGCGATTACAAGAGGAGGCCGAGTCGTCCGCGCGGACCATCAAGAAGCTCAAGGAACGCCAAGAGGCGCTTGCGGCAGCGGGGAGCAATAATGTCACCGCCAATGAGTGGCAGATGAAGGAGGAGCGGGATAAACTCCTCGTATGTTGACTTATCCGGACCAAGTGTGCCCATACTGAGTTCCCGCAGAAACTCCTTCGGTGCTCATGTTGCGAGCAAAACTTCAAGCAGCAAGTGATCGTGAAGTGTATGCACAGTGCGTTGGCCTGAGTCTGATGCAGCATGAGCTAATGGTTCATCAGCTTTCTGTAAACAATGTCTCCAATCGCGCATAGCCTCCCGCCAACGCAAGTGCCCTGCTTGCGGACTGACGTTCGCGAAGGAGGATGTGCAGACGCTGTATTGGCAGTGATGTAGGGTTTCAGTGTGCGGACCGTATCTTGAGTGCGCATTGCGCACCCGGCAACGAGTAGGAATAGCGTTCGATTATAGCATTTTTGTCCAGCATGCTGTCGAAAACCCTAGGCATTCCGCCGGAAGTTCAGTCAAGACATCCTGGAACCGCTCAATCACCTGCTTTCTTTCAAAATCACGTCGGCCCCCATTGAGTCGTATTTTCTACCTCATCAGCGATCCATGCAGTCATCATCACGAATGACCACAACACCCGATCCTCCACCTCCAATCCTCTCCTTCTCCCTTCGACAAGCAATCTCCGGCATCGACACCTCCCTCCTCATTCAGTCATTTGACGACCGGATACTCGTCATTGTCACCCAAAATGGCAAGGTCGGCTGTCTCGTACGTCGACGTCCTCCTCTCATCTCGTCACAGCTAGTCCACATACCTGACCCTTTTCGACACCAGATACAAGCTTCCCTCCCTTCAATCGTCTCTCTTCCCCCCCCACCTCCTCCGGCAACCAACGCTGAGTCCCGCACCATGAACCTTCCACCGCCGCCCGACTCACTCCTCCTCACTCCGGTGCTCGGAACCCCACCAAACCAGACATTGTATCACGTCTATGCGAGCCAGATCTCAACGCTGGTCTGGTGGGCGTTGCAGGAGGTCGGGGCTGCCAGGCGGGCGGTGGTGCTGGGTCTCGCTCTGGACAGGGGTACCTCGCCAGGACGGTTGAGCGGAGTAGCGAATGGAGTCGGGAGAACAGATGACGGGAAGGACGGCGAGGACGGCGGAGGGGTCTTGGGAGACGGCGAGAGGGAGAGGTTCGAGGCGGTAATGGGCATGGTGGCTGCTTGGCCTGGGCCTGGAGGAACGACACAGCATGCAACAGGACAGCCGAGATGATACGCATATGACCACTACGAACCGGCACCGAAAGTCTCGAGCACCGCGGACGAAGTAATCTTTGACGAACTTGGAGCCTTGCCCAAGTCAGAGTTGTATCACTATCCTCGTCCGAACAAGCAATAATCAATAACGTATGCGATGCGTACAGGCTCGTGAATCTCGTGAGACCGCCTTCCACTCCGCATCCTCATCTTCCGTCTCAAGTCCCCTGCCACCCTCATCCCTTCCGCCTAACCCCATTCATCTCCACATCATACACCCCTCTTTGCGCCTCACCGTGCATCGGTCCAGGACCGACATCGCCGCGCTTCTCCGTTGCCGCGGTCGCAGTGGCCGCTACGCTCGGTGTCAGCATCATTGTTTGTTTAAAAGCCGAGGCGGCAAAGCCACGCACGATCTCCAATACCCGCTCGTGTTCCCCAACCGGTCTCGTGCAATGTACATAGGGCGTAGAGCTTCATGATTGCGCTGAAAGCTCTGTAAGCGAGTCGGCATGGAAGAGGTGCCAGGAGACTCACAAGTAGTATCCAAAGAGGATCCATGCGGGAACATAAATAATATGTGATGGGCGGTACCAGAGGTGCGGAAGGAGCTTGAAGGTACGGGTGCACATGAGCCAGACGCCATACTGCGAGGACTGTCAGCGAGGATCACTTCGGGATGGGAACTGACCGAGCAGATGATGTTCCTGAGTCGACATCAGCATGTGTGGGTCGGTTTGACCAAAACGCTCACCAAGCAGGCAAATGATATCCTCCAACATTGTCGGCGTGCGTACTCTTGACGATCAAGTATATGACCAGCACAGGTCCAACAAGCAGTGTGAAAGGATTGATGAACTTGTCGATCATGGTGTAGGCCACATAGGGGTGTTTGGTCCAGATGTATCGCTCGGTGAAGATGCTTCGGAAGTCACTTCTCCATGTATTTCGCGTCCACCGCAGGACCTGCATGAGGAATCGCCAGTTCGGTTTCATTGTTGAGAGCAGCTCTGCCTCCTTGCACACTTGGACATAAGTGTTCCAGCCATGCGAAACCATCCAGCGGGTGAGGAACTTGTCGTCTCCCGAGTTGAGGTGATATTTCCCCAACCAAAGGTCGTTGGTGAAGCCGTGAAGAAATTCGGGATCTTTCAGAATGACAGTCCGATACGCTGCTGTCCGACCAGATAGACATGGGATGCCGCCATCAATATGGGCCGAAGACGCGATCTCAATATTTCGAATCGTCAGGCGGAACGCGGCGAGCACCTCCCAGATGGTCATACTACTCCCGACCGGCTTGACCCGCTGACTCGTCCCGACCCCGCCGATCTGCTGATCTTCGAAACAAGCAAGGACGGTAGGGAGAAGTGTAGGCGGCCAGATAGCGTCATCATCGGCGAATACAATGATATCGGTGGTTGTATTTCGGATACCATGGGACATCTGCAAGCGTTTGTTGGCGAATGGAACGGTGAGGACACGTATACGTGAGGGGTCGACGGAGTTAGCGAGCTCCTGGAGAGGTCCAAGCATGCGCTCTTCAGTGACGATGATGATCTCTCTGGGTTGACCTTCAAGCCATGAGAAGGCAGCCTCTGCGCAATCATCAGCAACGTCGTACGAGGCAAGAGGGTTCCGCCCACTCACCTCGAAAGTCCTCTCCGGCATCGATGGTGGGAACAATAATCGTCACATCCTCATGCGGGACGTAAGTCGGGTTCTCGGGCAAGGGAATGGGGCGGTAGGTGCCTCGTGCGATGAGGCGGATCAGGAACCACAGGTATCGGTAGAACCTTCGAGCGACATGTAAGCAATGTCCCTTACGAGTTACAAGGGGTTGAGAATGACATACCCGATGACACCGAAGGGGACGACTGAAGAGGGTTAGCGGGCTCGTGGAGAGCAGGATAAGGGGGCTTACAGACAGGGAACTTGTCCGCGGTGAGATACCTATCGAAGGGAATTATATAAGCATGCTTCTCATTCCGCAAGGTCATCCTTCTCACAACATGGTAGCTCAGCGAAGGCACACCGGCCCTCGTGAACGGGAAACACTTCTCTCGCCCTCAAACACAATGGAATATATCACAGGTCGAAAGAGGCTCCCTGACCGGTCAGCCTCGTTCTCGGCGCGCCTCCCTTCTTCAAGCCGCCTCGCTGATAAGGTATCGGCGATAGATGGACACTAGAGGATTAGGGATACGAATCTAACTTGTCCAAGCGGTGAAATCTCATCGTCGAGAAAATACAAATATACCCGCGAATGCTCGCCGCCCAGAACTTTCAGGTACGACGGATGTTTTGCTCCGCCTTTGATTCGAGGCATGTGGCAAAGCCCTGGATTGATGTTGTTTGTCGAGACAAAGTATAACACCTCATCTATTGTTGATGCTCTACTTTCTATCACTTTCGTCTGACAGTAGCTGTGATCAGACCTGATGGGTCCGCGACAGGATGGAAGACTTCGGCGCCTCCTTCATATCCGAGACCATTGTCGAGACCGAAGAGGGCGAGATTCACAGGACTTGTGCAAGCTCGTCAGCGCACTGCCCTGAGGCCCACTCGAAAAACCCACATGTAGTGCTTATTCGGCATTGCCATGGACGTCTCGGAAATGGCAGGACACGACGTCAGGATCTTTTGCAAAGCGTTGTACAAGGTGGCCTGCACAAGATCAGTCAAGATGCTTCAGATCTTGCTTCTGACTTACCTGCACGCTTGCTGATTCATCTTGCGCAAATACCTCCAGGACATCGGTTTTGACAGCATCAGCGATCTTCGGAAAGTCCAGTTTCTCGGCGATCCCGGGAAGCTCGTCGATGGTTAAAGGTGTGTTCGGCGGAAGGGGTATTGTGTAAGACAGCTGCACCGATGTAGAGAACAGCCGGTCTTTGACGTCTAACAAGCATTCTGCTTAGCGGCAAACCAGATTCTGAATTGCGTACCTCCTAGTGTAGTGTATTCGTCCCGATAGAAGTTCTCGAATGCTGAGCCAGCAGTTTTAAGCACTGTCGCACCTTTCAGGGGCATTCTCTAGTATGAACGGGGACACCGTACCAAGAAGATCCTTCATGCCGACCTTCAGCGTCGCGCTTGCATACTCGGGACCGTCCGAAGCGTCCACCTCACATTCCACGAGATCCTTTTCATCTCCATCTCGCACAAACGACCAGCCATGGGGCTTCCCGTCTACCTGGCGCATCTTGTCAATACCGATACAGCTGAAGCGCGTGCATAAGAAAACCACTTTTATTCTTGACCACTTGAATCCAATGATGTCGATGAAGCTCTTCGATATGTGCGGATATTGATTGACAAAGTAGAGACCAAGGTGCAGAGCGAAGGCAGGAGGGTTGAGAACATGAGGCGACGTTTTGGCAAGGACTAAGCGAACTAATCAGTGCCAAGCAATTTCGAGTGGGGGGGAAGAGCCTGACCGTATACGGTGTTCTTCACTATGTAGCGCGGCAGCAATCATTGATCAGCCGCAGCTGTGGAGGATCTTTCTCAGTCAGTAGCTCACTGGTGTCCGTGGGAACGACGGGCGAGTTATCCGCCTTGGTGTAGGAGGTTTCGATGTCCCCCTCGAGCATGACTGGGCAAAGATAACCGCCAATGAGCGATAGATCTGCGGAGCGGGGTGATAAAGCTTACCTCGAATGGTGTACTCAGCCACATGGTGAACATCGCCATCTCGGACGACACGGCAGACCCGGACCAGGTCTTTGCCTAGATTAGGTTTCGAGTCAGCGAAGTCTGGTAGGTTGGGGATGAAGCCGACCATATCGAGCTGCAGTGAGATGACCGGGTTGACTAGACATGTTTCTGGCTCGAGCTGCTAGCCGCCAGCAGCAAAATCTTCCGTCTACACTGTCTTATTCAGCCTGAGAAGCTGATCGCCTACCGGGTTCAGATCAGCCGAGACTTCCGAACCCGAGCTGAGCGGATACCCGACGTGATCCAAAACGATAAGGACAGGTGGAGGTCTGACCCTAAGACGCCTAACCTGTATTTGATCCCGAGTATTTGATCCGCAAACAACCTTAGGCTCGCATGTCAAGCGATGCCGGCGGCGCCCAACCGACGTGTCCGGAATCCTGTCATCGACACCACATCATGCTACCTGCCTGTTCACGTTCACTACTATCAATGACTCGCAAAATGACATCGCCAGCCAGTATGCCCGCTGCCTCCCGCCTCGCGACTGTTCAACGGCATCTGTCGAGCACGTCATCGAGTTCCGCTCCGAGGGTTGACAAGTTGACGGTGTTTGGTGCGGGTTTGATGGGAGCTGGGATTGCACAGGTCGGAGCTCAGAATCGCTTCAAGGTGAATGCTCCATATTGGAGCTTGCGGTCCAATTTGGAAACATCCTTGACTTTTATAATAGGTTGTGCTCTCGGACGTGACGGATCAAGCACTTCAGTGAGCTCGGTCGAACAAAGGCAGTCCTGAGAGGCTCATCAACGGGGCATAGAAATGGTCTGAAAATCATCTCCAAATCCCTCTCCCGAATCGCCAAGAAGAAACAGCCCGACGACGTCGAGGGGTTCACGAAATCTGTCATGAAGAACATTGAGACCACTACGGACCCGTGGGTCTTGACCTTGTCTGCCTCGGAACCGCTCACGAGGTGGCTTCTTCACAGAGGGAAGGCGGTAGCGGATGCAGATCTGGTGGTAGAAGCGATCATTGAGAGTCTCAAGGTCAAGCGGGATCTGTTTGGGTTTTTGGATGCAAAGGCAAAGTGAGCACTTGATCTTGGAAACAGCAAACGCTAAAGGAGGCAGGGATTCCTGTATCTTTGCGACAAACACGTCATCATTATCGGTCACTGACATCGCGGAGTCTTGCGGACCGGCTAGACAAACGAAGTAAGTTGCCCGGCAGTCCCGTGCTGGGACCTACTGTACCCGTCAGTGCAGCTTGAATGACAACCTGATCCAGGTTCGCTGGCCTTCATTTCTTCAATCCCGTACCAGGCAGGGCCTTGTGCGTGGAGGATTGATAATGCTAACAAAAGAGCTCGCAGCCATGAAGCTCGTCGAAATCATCCGTATTCCATCGACTTCAGACGAGACGTATGAATCTCTGAGAGAAGTGACTCAAAAAATGGGCAAGGCGCCAGTGACATGCAAAGACACGCCTGGGTAAGCCATCTCCCCTGGTTCAGGTAGGATGATAACTTGTTGACCTCTGATGTGAATAGCTTCATCGTCAACCGGTTGTTGGTGCCGTACATGCGTGAGTGTATTACATGGCCATTTGGAGATATCTTTAGGCTCATTCTTTGCAGTCGAGGCGATAAGGATGGTCGAGCGAGGAGACGCGACACCGGAGGACGTGGATCAGGCGATGCAGCTGGGTGCGGGGATGCGTGAGTAGCCCTGTTTTGCTTGATGATCCGAGCTGAAAGTCGAGGTATGATCAGCCATGGGTGTGAGCGCCTTTCCTCTTCGGTAAAATCGCTGTCTGATTCAATATTGATGTAATAAGCCATTCACTCTCCTTGATTTCGTTGGCCTTGGTAGGTCCCTGTTGCCACATTCAGGGACAATGCCTGACCAGCTATTCACAGACACAACGGCATACATCGCCTCTGGCTGGCGAGAGAAGGCCGCAGCAAATCCCGGACTTATCGCCAACGAGCTGATTCAGCCGATCCCGATGCTGGAGAACTTGGTCAAAGAGGGCAGGTTGGGACGGAAGAGCGGGAAGGGGTTCTTCGATGTGAGCTTTATCGAGCACTTGAGAGAGGTCGCAGCTGATGTTCGGCAGTACGAGGGGCAGAAGTGACCTCTCTCATTTTAGCATAGACGGATTGGTCATATTACATGTTGCGATGCATATGGTCGTGTCATGTCGTCATGCTGCGTATATACAATACTAGTCGTTTCGCATCGTGTCGTCTCCTTCTCCCTCAGCCAAGTCCCCAAGACCCACTTCCAATCCCAGCCTCCCTCTCCGCCCTCTCTCGGTTCTCCGCCAATAACTTCGCCAGCCCCGAATTCTTCCGTCTCTTCCCTGTGGTCTTCCCGTTCGATGTAGATGAGGAAACAGAGGCTCGTCCCGCTGGCTCGGGGTATGTGGGTGGATTCGGCGCGGAAAAGGGTATGTAGGTGAGTGATGGGGTTGAGAGAAGGGTAGGTCGTGGTTTCTGTAGTGACGTCTGGTCTGTGGTAGGTACCGTGGAGGCAGATGCAGAGGATTCGAGACTCGTGATTGATTGGGTAGTGATGACGACCTCGGGAACGAGGCTCGACTTCGCTGCCATCCGCTTCGACCTCGTTCGCGCAGGTGGAAACTCGCCCAATGCCTTCGGGTCGGGTTTCGGTCGTTGGTAGCTCGCCCCGCATTGACTGCATTCCGCCTTCTTCCTCCTTCCTCTCGCGCCATCATCCGTGTCATCTACACCTCGCTTTCGCCACTTCGCTCCACCTAGCCCCTCTCGAAGCCCTCCACATTGATGACACCACCATTCGCTGGAACCACCGGGCGAGGGCGAAGCTGGTATGGACAGGAGTAGTCGAACACGGGCGAGATGGAGAGCTGCGAGTGAGGGAGAGAGGGGTTGAATCAGAGGTGGAAGGGACAGGAGGTGATTGAGTGTCTCTTGAGGGATGTCGGATGGAGGGGTAGGAGTGAAATAGCTAGTACTGGCTAGGAATTGCGCCATGATAGCCGAATCGTTGGGACTCTCTCGATAAAGAGGATTGAACATATTTGGGTGGCAAGAGGGGATATCCAAATGACCTGGGATGGCGGAAGCAGATGTATCGCATACGACTCGGTTGGGTATTGACGCTGAAACTCCCCTGTCACCTTCGCCGAGCTACTGAAGTACAGCCACCTCCGCCATCATGCTCAGACGGCCAACGCCCCTCGCATACAGCTCCATCCGTCATGCAGTGACCGTAACCTCGCCCTCATCTGGCTACGGACCCCGCTTCTCGGCGCTAGGCATGAAAGCAGCTGAGGAGATCAGCTCGAAATGGAAGGGTACGACTGCGAATGGTGGACGGACAAAGAATTTCATTGGAGGGGATTTCGTGGAGAGCCAGACCGAGAAATGGCTGGAGGTTCGGGATCCGGTATGCCCATAAAACTCAGTCCATGGATCAGCTCATGCCGCTGCGAGGATAGTCGACGCAGACCGTAGTAAACTATGTGCCCGAGACGACGGAGAGCGAGTTCAACGCTGCTGTTAAGGCTGCTAGTCAGGCGTACAAGACATGGTCGGAGTTGAGCATAATGAGGCGGCAGCGCATAGTCTTCGAGTCGGCTCTGCTTTGCTAGTGAATCGGCACGAGCTGATCATAACCGCTAGTCTGCAGCATTTGATCCGACACCATACTCCGGAGATAGCTCGGTCTATCGTCCTGGAGCAGGGAAAGACATTTGCCGATGCCCAGGGAGACGTCCAGCGTGGACTCCAGGTTCGTTTCTATCTCCTCATGATTGAAAAAGCTAAGCATTGAGATAGGTCGTAGAGTCTGCTACAGCTATCACATCCACCCTCATGGGCGACAAACTGCAGGTCGCGAATGACATGGACACTTACTCCCGACGAGTGCCACTAGGCGTCTGCGCATGCATCACGCCGTTCAACTTCCCTGCTATGTGGGATTAGACTCAAAACATGGAGCTCGAGGCTGATGAAAGGCAGGATTGTGCTTTGGTCGGCAGCATTGGCGACGGTGACCGGCAACACGCTGGTCGTAAAGCCGTCAGAAAGAGATCCGGGAGCAACGATGATCATTGCTGAGCTATGCGAGCGGGCAGGTACGCCTTTCGTTCGAGTGACGAGCGTGTGTGCTGACTCCCAACAGGCATGCCGCCAGGAGTGATCAACGTGTATGTTTCGCCCGACACTCTGTCACCCGAGCTGATACCTTCCAGAGTGCACGGCTCAGCCGATACGGTCAACAGGATCTGTGATCATCCCGCGATAAAAGCCATCTCTTTCGTTGGCGGAGACAATGCCGGGAAACACATCTACACCCGTGCGACAGCTCAAGGAAAGCGGGTACAGGCGAATCTAGGAGCGAAGAATCACTGTATTGTCATGCCCGATGGTGAGGATCAACAAGGCTAACCGGAACTAAGCTGATAAATATTTCGCAGCCAACAAGAATCTGACGTTAAATGCCGTTGCAGGAGCTGCTTTCGGTGCTGCTGGACAGCGGTGTATGGCTCTTTCTGTCGGTACGTTGAAAAGCTCAGAGTATTTTGGTCTTGGGGACTGACGGATCTTACAGCGATCTTTGTCGGAAATGCACGGGAATGGATTCCTGATCTCATCGAGCGAGCGCAATCTCTGAAAATCACTGGTGGATTTGAAGAGGGCGCCGATCTGTGAGTGATGATCAAGGGGTTTTCGCATTCGTCGAATTAGTTTAACGACAGAAAAGAGGTCCTGTTATCTCGTCCCAAGCGAAGGAGCGGATTGAGGAATTGATCGCTTCAGTCGAAACGGAAGGCGGGAAAGTCCTCCTTGATGGTCGAGGCTGCACCGTTCCGGAATACCCGGAAGGGAATTTTGTTGGCCCATCGATCATCGAGGTGACGATCGATATGCAAGCGTATCAGTAGGTCGCGCTTCCACCACCTGATTGGATGGTGACATTACTGATACAGAGCTTAGAACGGAGATCTTTGGGCCCGTCCTGAGTGTGGTGGCGGCCGAGACATTGGATGAGGCGATTGAGATCATCAATGCGAATCGATAGTCAGTGATGTGCCTGAGTTGAGTGCTTAAAGCTGACGTGAAGCAGCGGAAATGGGGCTTCAATCTTCGTAAGTACCCCATTCATCTGCATCGACCTGATCTGATCACCGGGTAGACGAACAACGGCGCAACGGCTCGAAAGTTCGAGACATTAGCTGAGCCAGGCCAGATCGGCATCAATGTTGCTGTTCCGGTTCGTCCGCTTGACGCCGTAGCTTGGAGGTACTGACGACTCGCGTAGGTCCCCTTACCGATGTTCAACTGGTCTGGGAACAAGGGATCATTCATGGGCGATATACCATTCTACGGGAAGACAGGGCTGGAGTTCTATACTCAGCGGAAGGTGCGTGCACTCCGCTAACTCAAAGAGAAGGCTCACTTGGGGTCGCAGACAACGACGGCGCTGTGGCCTGCTGCAGATGCCATTGGGAATAAGGCGACTGTCGCAATGCCAACAATCCATTGATGAGCTGTAACATCATGCATGTATGACTTGCTTGGCACGACCATGCAGGATGACAGAGTAAATCACCACAACACCAGTCGCATGAAAAGAGTCCAGTAGTAAATGACCTGGGGCGAAGGTTCAAGGACACCACTCAAGCCTCTCCCGCTTGCATCCTTCTCTCCAATTCCATCAAATCCCTTAACTCCCTTCTACGCATCGAATTCTCCTCCTCCACCAACATCAACTTCGCCTTCCCCATGATGTACCGGACCTGCCACCTCGGTCTTCCCATCACATCCACCTCTTTCCCACCTCCCGCCTCATCCTGATCTGCCATCATCCCCACAACACCCGGTTGGACCGGATACCTGGCCCCCACACCCTCATCAAACGAATCGTCCGAGTCTTCATCCCGCCCCTTCCCCTTATGACCTCCCCTCGGATGCCGGTCCCGAACAGCTTTGACCAACCGATGATCCTCCTCCGTAGTGGACCAGAACATCTCTCGCCGTCTCAACCTTGGAAGCACTTCCGCCACCTCCTCATCCTCAAGCAAATCCGCGTCGCTTGACGGTGTCCACTCGAATTTCTTCTCCGAGGTGAGTGGTTGTTGTGTGAGAACTGTTTGAGGTTCTTTGACCTTCTTCTTGTTGGGAGGTTCTGTAATGACGCCGTGCAGAGAGCGGAGGTGCTTATTCATCGCGTCAGATCTGGTGAAGGTCTTCCCGCAGCCTGGAAATCCGATCAGTGACGGAGCCAGCGGATCAAAACGGATTCGAGTGGGTTGCGTGAGAGGCGCGGCTACGTACCGGATTGCGAACAGGTATATGGGCGTTCTCCGGTATGAGCTCGACAATGGGTGATGAGTGAATGTCTTGTCGCCTGTCTCTGGCCTTTCCGCATGCAGTCGGACCACTCGCACATGTATACATCCTTGCCTCCTCCAATGTGATCTATCGCCTCGCCATATCATCTGCATGTCTACCGAGACGGAGCCGACTTACCGGTATGGAGGTGATGGACAAGCTTCGGCTGTTGTACGAATCCCAATCGACAATCTGCCCATTTACATCGCCATTCCCCTGCTCCAGTCGGACTCCTGACCTCGTCGTCCGAAGCCAATTCATCGGCTTCAATATTGACGTCTCGCTCGCGGGATTGAGCCGAGGCTCCGGAATCGTGAGCGAAGGTTGGGACCGCGGGGCGGACGAGCTTGATGGCAGGGATTGGGGAAGATTGTGGTAGACTAGCTCCGACGTTGCGCGAGAAAGTGGGGGGAGAAGAAGGAGGTCTTCTCTGCGGCGATTTCATGACGTCTGCTCCGAGTGGACAGAGTGTAAGGTAGCCATGTACAGAGAGAGAGGGTGATGCTATTACTTTCGGGTCCGGTCGATCTTGCCACGTGCTTTGGCGTGAAACTGCTTAAGTTATCTTTTCCCGGACCACCATCAGCGCAGTATTTAGCTCAGCTCACGGAGGCCTCCGAGTCCGTAGATCGAAAGGTGGTGCAGGTCTTCGAGATGGGATTTCCGTCCAGCAGATCCTTTACTGCCCTCGCAAACCTGCACCTCCCTTCATCACATGTTCTGCATCCCGATGCTTGTAATCCGGCAATGGACCTTGTGGTCCTCCTCGGCCAGACTGAGGAATCTGCCAGTACGGCTGCCGTTTCACATTTACGTCAGAATGGTCACTCGTCCAAAGGCAAAGGGAAGGCGGAAGCTGCCGGGTATACTACCAAGATTGCGTTATGGAGGATGTCTGGGAGTAGAGCTTGGGAGGTTGAGGTGGAAGGCAGGGTGGCAGGTCTCGCATGGTCACCGGACGGTACGATGCTTGCCAAAAGTCCTGACCATCTACTGACTGACACGCAGGAATACACCTCTCGTTACTTGTCTTCAGGTATCCTTCTTTGCTTTCAACATTCCTCGACGCCAGCGAGAACTGGCGAGCCAACTCGGCAACACTCGAGCATCTTTCCGTGCACAACGGCTCGGTCGTCCGGTCACTGCCTTGTCCACAATTGCTCGATAATGTGCAAGCAAAGGACTGGAAAGATCTGAAAGACGGGAGGCGATGGTGGAGAATGGAATGGAAGTCAGGTGGCATGGAATGGGAAAAGCCGAAAGTGTGTCCCCTGTTGCTTGGCAGGTCTGAGCTGAAGCGTGGTCTAGAACGGGTCAGTTGGGATGATCATTGATTTGCTACCACGGGTGACGCCGGTTGAACCGCCTCGACCTGCCCAGTATGTCGTCTCGATCTCCCAAGGAGAGCCGCTGATCCGTGCAGCGCTCTGCCGTTCTCGTTGTCGAATGCCGCGAGCACTTCGCCGAGCGCAAGCTCTTCACTGCATCCGAAACTTCATGACTTCCCTTCACTCCTTCCCTCGACACCTCAGACTTCACCCGACATCCTCTGCTCATCCCCTCCGAGCGGGTTAAGCACTCATCGCTTCCTAACCGGGACCTTCCCTCTACCTTCCTCTACAAAACCACCTTCTTCACCGGTACTCTCCCTGGCGCAGATCTCAGACCGGATGTCAGGATTCCTCGAGGCGATCTTAAGGAGTCTCGAGGCTGCCGAGCATGCTTTTCGGGACGGGGAGAAGCAGACTCTGATATGGAGGGAGGACTTGGAGACTTGTGCTGATCAGCAAGGCAGTAAGCCTTTCCTACCCAATGCGAAGCGGTAATCGAGCTGAGAACCGTCGCAGTGTCGAAGGAAGACGTGCATGCGGACCTTTTCAAGTTCTTGATGACCGGCAGGAGCGGTGTGGCGGTCACTGAGTGGCTTGGGAACAGGTTGACTGGGCGCGTGAGTGAGCTGCAGTGAAGGGCCTCGAGGCTGAAAGAAGCTGCGATAGACAATCGCGAAATGGGAGTTGGCACTCGAGAATACGTTCAAGACGATACAAAGGACTATCTCGCAAAGCTTGACGCCTGCCGTCGAACGGCTCATCTTGCTGTTGGAGGAGTTGAGGGGATGGGCAAAAACGTCAGTCCTTGAAAGAAGATATGAACGAGGAACTCAGCTGAGCAGGACGCCCTCAATAGACGTTCATGCTCACAGCAGCTCGCACTCAATGGTGCAGCTATCAAGCGGGCAGTCGATATGGCCTGCGGATTCGCCGCGCTGGTCGAGCGGATGCGGCAGGACGCCGAGCACGAGATGCAAGCAGCCGCAGAATGGATGAAGTGGCTCAAATACGGTGAGTATACCTTCTGTCTTTGCAAGATATGACTGATTCAGTCCCCGGGCGTAGGAATCGCAAAGGCAGCCGCGCAAGATCCGAGCCAAGACAGTCTCCCGACCGCAATGTACGATCTCAAACTCGTCTGGTCATTCATGCAGAATGCCTTCGTCGCTTCGCCGTTTCAGCGCTACTTCCCGAGATTGCCGCACGCATCACATGACGACCTGCTCCCGGAAGCAGTCGATCCATATTCCGCCCAATCTGTACGCAATCTGGAAGACGTCTTGGACGAGACAATGTCAAAGCTATCCGCCCAAAGCGGCGAGCAGCATCCGCCGCTATCGCAGAAGACCGAAGATGATGCATCCCCGAACCAAGAGGAAGTATCGATAGACTCGTCGATTTTCGCATTACCTTCTACGACAGACGAGACACCGACAAAGGCGTTTTCACCAGATAGTCCGTCTTCGCCGGATACAGTCGAAATGAAGAGGCCGGACAACGAGGTCATTGAACGGCATATCCAGGAGGAGCCTTTGGTTTGGGCGAAGTCGTTGCTGGTCCACTGTGAAGGCATCGTGAAGCATGCCATTGCCGGCGGCGCCGATGCTATCGTCACACCTCTTCCGAGGCTGCATCCGGATGGTGAATCGCTGTACGCTGAGCGGATTGCAGGCCAGGTGAGTCGACCTCGTTGCTGTTTGAGCAGTTAGCTGAGGATTTCTGCAGGGCCGCTGGATCGCCTATCTCCCTACACTAGACCTCAAGTCTCAGCGCCTGCGTTGTAAATGACCTCGTGGCGAGTAGACTCCGCTGACCCTCGTAGTGTGCCTCCTCCACTTCCCATCTGATCAGTCGTCCCGCGGGACAGCAGTCGCTCTTGGGCTAGGCGACGAAGCAGATCAAGTTCGATGTTTCGCCCTCCAGTTCTTCGATGACGATGAGCTCGTACTGGTCCTTGAGAATGCAGAGAAGCGCCGCTACCTTGCAACAATCGATTACCAGTCCTTACGAAAGGACATGGTTGATCTGCGGTTTAGTACGGATTTCCCAATCGCCGACCTGACGAATGGAATTGTTCAGCACGTCAGTCCCGCAGACGTGCCCGTCCCCTTTTTACAGAACTGACTTAAAGCAGCCGCCATTCCCGATCACGATCTCTCGCTGTCGTCCGCTAAACATCTCACCTCCTTCCAGCCATCGCAACGAGATCAAGGAGAAAGTCACCCTCGCGTTGAACGGCCGCAAGGGTCGTCGAGTAGGATGTATCATGATGGGCGAGGGTCGGGAAGTCGAAGTGCTCGACATGGACCAAGACGAGGACGCGGACGATGGGAACAACGAGGATGATGAGAGCGGCATGGAGGGTGTGGAAGACGGCTGAGGGCAGCCGACCAATGCATGCGCGATTCTATTCCTTCTCGCCCTTCACCGTCTCACCCTTCAAAGGCTGATAATTCGGCGGTGGGGCTTCCTCGTCCTTCACTTCCTCGTCTTCCAGATCTGGAATCGTATATATCGGGTCCGGGAACCGTCCATCCTCATCTCTGAAACTGTTTGATTGTTCAGCGCAAGGTCCCATTTCCACAGAATCGGTCATCTCACCTCACATACACCTTCTTCCACCGACCCCAACCTAGCGTCGCTATACTCCGACCCATCACACCTTTATCATCGTCCTCTATGCATCTCAACCCTCCCGTTGCTCGAGCTCCTTGGACAGCGGATTTCTCCTCGTACAGCCGGAACCCGTCCGTGGATTTGGGAAGGGTGATGGGAAGTATGGATGAGAGGGGTTTGAGAGCTGGTACGAGTGCGGCTTTCAATGCTGACAGGGTACTGAAGGTCGTCGGTATGTGATGAGTTTAGAGGCTTGGAACACAAAGTAGGGAGGAAGTCGAGACTTACGTGGATGATGGAAGAGAGAGAAGGATGGCGGAGCGGTAGGAATGGAAAGTGATATGGTGGAGATCGGATCGTTTGGGCGGCTAAGACAGTAGTCTGAGTCATCCTTCTGCACGATCAGTATCATGCTCACCATCTCGCAGCTTCTCGACCAGAAGGATCGCTCTCCAAAAAGAAGATGGATCCGTGCTGAAATGGGAAACGTTTCGACCGGACTTTTGAACGCGTCGGCGAGCTCCGCTCCGTGGTACAGTCACCCCAACCCCCGACGATCAGCTTTGTCCTCATCCCATCCTTCCTCATGCTCACTCTCACGCCTGACATCTCCATCTACCGTCGATGATCCCTCGGAAATACTCCCGATGCTCGGCACACCTCCCCGGCGACTCTCCACTCGCGGCTCCACCCCCACATTCTCTCCATCCGACTCCCCCGACATCTGGGGACACTCGAACGACGCTACCGCTTCCGGACCCACCAGTATACCTCGCACGACCGTCTCGCTCCATCGCCGTCATCATGGCCGGAGTGATCATCCCCTCGGAGGAGAGGAAGGTGGGAGTCCCCCGGATAGCCGTCCTTCGTTGAGGAGATTGACGAGCGAGACGGAGAGGCAGGTCGCGGAGAGTAGTCGGAGTGGGAGTGAGAGGGGGAGTTTGGATGTTTTAAGGATGAGCGCGGTGGACGAGAATGGTCATGGTGAGGATGGGGAGGTCGAGGTGTTGATCCATCAGGTGGGTCAGGGATTTAGTTCACGAGCTGATGGGCAGGTCAAGCCGGTGGAGTCGCTAGCTGGTATTGCACTGCTCTACGGCATCGATGTGAGTCGTCTTCTGCGCTGGAATGGTGGACGCTAAGCTATTCGGACCAGCTCGCGACGCTGCGCAAGATCAACAAGCTATGGCCGTCCGATCCCGTCCACCTCCGAACCCACCTCTACGTCCCCCTCGAGGCTTGTCGGTGGAACAAGGCGGCCGAGACATTCATGCGTGGTCCAGAAGAGGGGCAGGTGACTCTCGTGCCAAAAGCCACTCCGATTGGTCTCTCCAAGAGCAAGGGGAAGGGGAAAGGAAGAGGGAAGGAGGTGGCTCAACCGAAGCTTATCGACGATGCGAATGGCTTTGTCGAGGACGGCTGTTTTGACGAGTACGATGCCTGGATTGACGAAGACGCAAAGCCATGCACATCACCGACCAACGAGGTGTACGACCGAAAAAGCGTCGATACCCTCCGACCTGACCTTATCTCGGAAGACGAAGACGAACCCACACCCCGTGTCCTCGACGTCGTGCGAATACCAAACTCCCAACTCCGATTCTTTCCCAAATCCCACAAACCGCCGGATGCCTCTCGACACTCTCTGGAGTACGACCTGCGGCGAACTTCAATCGAAAGGTCGTCCGCTCCACTCAGGAGACGCTCATCCGCAGAGGGCCCATCGATACAGAACAACCTTCGTACCCTTCCCCGTCCACTCCAGCCCTCCAAGCCTCAACCCACGCCTCCACTACCCAAATCGAGCAAGATCGTCCGGCTCAGACCACCGTCCGCCACTCCAATCCCAAAACCCTCGCCATCGTCAAACAGCCTCGCCCATCGCCTCTCCTCGCTCTTCGTCGTCCCCCCTCCGCCTTTACCATTACCGTTACCCGCGCGATCAGCACCAAGGCTGTCCATGGAGTCGAGATCCTCCCGCGCTTCCTCCCCATCTCAAGCGAAACCGGTCCAACCCGAGGTTGTCCTGGAGATGCACCCCAGAAAGTCGATAGAGACGACTAGAACCAACGGCGGGTGGACCCCGGTGGACAAGGGGAGGAAGTCGCGATGACGGGTTTTGCGTTCATCCAGTCTACATCAAAGCATTATAGATGGTTGAGGCATATGCATTTTGACTCATCCCAACTAACCAAGAGACTCAGGTATCATCATGCATGGTATCTTCGTCGCCGTCCCGCTTCATGGAGCCGGCACCTTGGCCACATCCTTCACCTTACTCGCCACGGCGTTCGTCGTCTACCCAGATAAGCGGTGCTCTGGAACACATGAGACGGATGTATAAACTCACTTTCGCAAAGTCGGTAAGATAAACGTCCACAGCGTCGAACTTCGCCTTGATCTCCTTCTTCGCTTTGATCAGGGCATCTCGGTCTTTCGTGAGCTGCGATACCAGCGCTTCTCGTCTACACCGCCCTGCATCAGTGGTACGAAAGATACGGATAGGGCTGAGACAGACTGCTGGATCTCGGATAGCTCGTGTTCGAGTCGAGCGATTGTCAAGGTGTATTCGTAGGACTCGTCGTCCTCCGCAGCTAGAGCTCCTAGCATCAGCATCCTATCGGAAATGAGTGAGGGGGAGATGGGGCTCACGCAAGGCGGAAAGCGTCTCCTCACTGACCGACGCTCTGAACGCCTCAACGTCCCTTAGATCCAACTCCCTATACGCAGGCCTACCCCGTCCCATCAGCCATGGCCCCCGTCTTGACTGCAACCCACTCATAGTCTTCACACCTCTCAATCTCCTCCCTAACCCTATCCCTCTCATACTCCACCCCTCTCAAATCCACATGTATCCCGTCCAACCCCTCCCTCGCCTCGGCCGCTCCTATCCTCGCAGCGTTCAGCAAGACCTGTGATCTCCGGGTGATCTGACGCATGTGTGCTGTCAAGACTGTCATGGGCAGCTTGGGTGTGTCAGATGGGGAAAGGTGGGGTTCAAGCGCGAGGAGGAGGGGGTCAAGGGATGGGAGGGGGGAAGGGGGAAGGCGTTCGGGGAGGGGTAGGAGGAGGAGAGGGTCGAGTGGGGAGGCTTCTGATATGGTCAAGGGGAGTACCATGGCGGTCGAGCTGA
>JAABUH010000516.1_pt1 | contig 56449 bp, 63 predicted proteins | sample 5559121 | NCBI WGS metagenome assembly JAABUH01 (sample SAMN10711871, study PRJNA513364) | rock metagenome | isolation source: Antarctica rocks | place: Antarctica: Victoria Land, Battleship Promontory nord | collected 2015-12-28 | reverse complement strand
CGGGGGAGGGGGAGGGGGAGGCGATGGAGAGGTGGAGGGGGGTGGCGAGGGCGAAGTTGCGGGAGATGCAGTCGTGTTCGTGGTTGGCGTCTATGAGGAATTCCTGGAATGCGGCCCGGGGGGGGGTGGGTATTAGTTAGGGGTTTTGATGTGGGGGGTTGAGGGGGCTCAAGTGTGGGGGGTCCGGAGCTCACGGTGATTTCGAGGAGGCCAAGTCTTGCGGCGAGGTGGAGGGAGGTGTTGCCGTTGTCGTCGAGATCAGGGTTTTGGAGATGTTTAGGGTTGTTTTTGACTATGCGCTTGACGAGGGAGAGGTCGTTGAGGTGGATGGCGCGGCGAAGGCGGATGGAGACTGGGGTCATGGTCCTTGCGTCAAAGCGGTTCATGAGAAGGGCTTCATATTTGGGTTCTGTAGGTGTGAGCTATGGAGCAACTTTATCACGTCCACAGCTGTCACTCTTTGTTGCGAACGGAGAGCTGTTTTGTTGAATTGCAGAATCTATTTGTTTGCTGCATGTGGTGACGCCACAGCACCGAAATAAGAAATACAAGTTTGGGATCGAAGCCATAAGCTATTACAAGTGTTGAGCACTTGTGCAATACCTGTAAATGGTAACTCCCAACCCACAATGCCAATGACCCTTGGCAGCAGTCTCCGGTAATAGGCAGGTTCAGTGCTAGCAACACAAGAGGTGAACGGACTCTTCTCCAGTGGTCGAGCAAGATAATGCAGATTAAAACTTCACTCGGCAGCCTTCAACTCATCACATCCCTTCAAAGTCCCCACCTGCATCGTCATCGTCCATGTCACCTTCGACGATCTCCTTCGCCAACTCTCTCTCCCGTTCTCGCGCTTCCTGGGCGTTCTTTAGTTCTAGTCGATGCTGGTTCATAGGAAACCTCATCGCCTGGTTTAAATTAGCATTGATAATGTAAATGACCGGTCACAATGTACTTACCTTAACACTCTCGTCATGAAGATCAAGACAAGCCCTGATTCGATCGTGGAAGGCCTCTCCAGGTTCTCTTGTAGCGTAGACGTCACCAATCTCTTTGCTCTTCATAAAGCCGTGCTCATGATCAAGCGTGGCCTCGATGACTCCATCCCGGATTGCCTTAGCCACAATATATTCTGCGGACTCCTCACTCTCGAGGTCTAACTTCAAGCAAATGTCCCTCAAAGATATACGGGCATAAGACAGTGACATCATCCGTATTCCTGTCTTAATGACGTTCTGCCGCAACCGAAGAATGAGGGTGTAGGTGCCATCGCGCCGAAAGATGGCATTGTGAGTCTGCACAACATTGAGGAACCCGTCAATTTTCCCAACACGTACAGCCTGCACAAGGCTCAGATAAGGTTGCATTGCGTGTTCCAGGCTTGGTCGACGGAAAAGAGCTCTGTCTGGAATGTCTCCCATCAAGAGCTCCACGACAATCAATAATTTAGAGGATGCCTGATAAAATCCGCCAGCGCTGGGCGTAGATGGTGACTTGCGGGTGGCGCCAATCAGATGTTCATGAGCTTCAGTGTAGGACAGTTGTATCGCGCGTATTCGTCCAAGATAGTATAAGTACCGGGCAATTTGGTTGTTTGATGCGGCGGGAGGGAATTCAGAGTGCGAAATTAGTAGGTCAGCTTGGGAGATGTGGGACGTCGATAGATAGTTGCGGAGGAGTAGAGTAGTGACAGTAGCTCGAGTGTCCTGATCTTTTCTTAGCACCGAGGTTCGAAGCGCTTGTAGGAGGTTCTGTCGGATGGACACCACAGATGCCATGGGCGAAGGTGGAAGGGGGACCAGTTGTTCAAAAAAAAGAGAGTAGTAGAAGTATACACGTGCAGCTAATGCATCAAGCGTGCGGCGATTTAGTGTACGAAGTTTCTCAACAAGATTGCTGGAGAATTTGGCTCCAAGTTCGACTTCTTTTGTATCGTAGAGGTATATCTGGACGAGGATAGATAGATAAAAGTCTACCTCGGGGAGCACATCTTTCGATTTCCCTGGTGAAGTAGGCCTCCCTTTGGCTGTATCTTCATCATCCACTTCCGCATCGCTGTCCGGGCCCTTGAAAGAAGTATGCTCCTTGCCTAATGCCGCTAGAAGAGTCTTTGCGGTGGAGCTCGATGAGAAATAAGTCTCTGTAATGACTTGTGCGAGGAGATCTGGAGAAAGGTGTTTGCGGACCGATGACATAGAGCGAAGTACTCGTAGGGTAAACCGCGCATCGAATTGAGAGACAGCTCGATCAAGCAACGTGAAATTGGCTTTCATATCTGGGTAGAAGCAGGGTTAGTATCTGAAATAGTGCGATAGACAAGGTCGTTGCTTGGATTAATCTCTCGTGGTACTGACCTGAGACTGCCTTAATTTTGGGGTCAATTTTCTCAGACTCCGGCTGACCGGTCTCCGCATGCTCCGTATTTTCCATCGCGACATCGCCCTCCCCATCTTTACCAGGCTCACCGGACAGCTTGGAGCTTTTTGGTGGTGGCACAACTAAGACCATCTCGTCTTCACCGTCTTTACCTGTACCACCCTTGACTGCCACCGCGCTGTCGTCTGCCATTTCAACATCTTCGGTGCCATTAACCCCATTCTCGATAGGCCCATTTCCATTTGTTTGTGGCTTGTCTTCACTTCCGTCCTTTGCTGAGTTCGTCATAGCCTTCTTCGGAGGGATGGCCTTACCCTTTGATGACGTTGCTCGTGTTGGAACTGGCTTGTCTTTCGAGCTCGAGCTCTGAGAGTCTGACCGTGCTTTCTCTCCATTTGTTTGTGAGGATGTTTCCTTGCTAGACCTCAAATTTCGTCTCTCTCCAGGCATATCGGAGGTAGGTGGACGCTTGGCGTTCTGGAAGTTGAGCAGCCACTGAGGTCTTGAGAGTACGTTGTGGCCGGTCCTTATCTACCGGCTGGTGGAATGCTCGTCTCCACAAGGTCTTGCGTTATTGGCGTGCCACAATGAAGAGGGTACGGAGGCGATGGATTATCGACGATGCAGTAGAGGGTCGTGGATGGATAAGGAGCGCTAAAATCAAAGCTCTGCTGGATCCGCGTTAAAACAGTGTAGTAATCAACTTCGGTTGCCGTAATCTGCTATTCACCAAGTCACAGCTATGGTGACCGAAATGCACAAGGTGGATGTGACAGTCGTTGTGTTGTTGAAAGGTCAGATGTTAGGTATGATGTTGTCAGTGATTCGAAATAATGTAAGCTACGAGGTTGAGGCCGCCGTGCCCGTTCCGTTGTTTCTCACGTGACTGCAACTACCGCGCTTGGTACAGCGCCTACCTTAAGATCGGTGTAACGCGTCAATCAATGATGGCCAAAGATGCTCTGATCGTTATTGTTCACAGCAACAAAGAGGGTCAAGCTTGTCTCGTTTTGGATGTCAACCATGACGTTACTAGACAATCATCTCGAACAGATCTCTCTGTCATCAGCAGCAATCGCAGAACTTCCGTATGCAATCCTCAATCTTTGAGTGGGGTTGGGTGGAACTAAACGAAATGCCAGCTTTCCTCCTCCGAAGATCTTTACGAATGCACTGCTACATTCTCATGACATCACCGCCCTTATACGAGACACTGAGGCGCATGAGCGTGCCCTCTTTACCCTTGTACCAACAGATCAAGCTCCGACATCTCGGCGGAGCACAGGCCATGGTCTTAAAAGCAATGGGGAATCTATCAATGGATCGGGTCTAGTTCGGGTCCCAAGGCACGATTCTGCTGTGGCTACACTTTTAGGTGGTGAGCTGGGAGAGCAAATTAACAAGGGAGGAATAAGCGATAGTAAAGAGAAAGGAGAAGTTGATGTAAACGTGTTACTCAGGGGTGCTGAAAAATTATGCGGAGTTTAGTATGTGACCTCCAGCAACCGAAGCCCCGTTATTCATAACTTTTCAGTCCAATTCCTGGGGCTCCTGAGAGGATAACCTCTTTACGATCGCGCTATGAACATCTAAGCTCCTCGGTCGCTCGATACGAGTTACGATTGTCAAAACAGACCGCACAGTTGTCTAATATAAACAGGGGAAAAGACTACAGTGGGGACCTCGACGACGCCGAAGACGGTGAACTTGTTGAAGATGACGAAGGGTTCCCAGAAGCGCCTACAGCTTTCGAAGAAGTGCAGGTCACCGCAGAGGACCTGAGGAGGGAGGAGGAAGAAATTCGGGAACTTGAAAAGAAGAAGCGCGGCCTTGAGGATCGAGTTCGTGGTATGGAACGCGACCTCGGGGGCTTGCTGAGATGAGGAAATAACCCAAATTTCCAAATATCAGAGATGTGGATACTTTACTATCTAGAACAGTAAGTCCGTGTAGGCTCGTTTGTAAGATGCGTGAAATACTAGATCTTTGTACATCATGCTGATGTGGGCAACGTCCACCGAGTAGACCTTCGATGAAGATCTTTTGATGAAAAGTCTCATGATATCTTACTGCTCCGACGCTTCGGTCATCTCGTCAACCCGTAAAGTACCAAGAGTGTGGTAAAAGCGACGCGGAGATTCCACTACATAGCCACTTCTCCAATCGTAAAGCTGAATCCTCAGTCGCTGAGACCAAACCATTACATTACCATTTTGATAAGCCACAAGTCTACATCTACATGCTGATTATCTTGGGGCCTGACTATCTGGATAATCAAACACTTCATGACCTTCAACCCCAGCTATTCGACTGCTTAATTCCTTTGCCAATCCTCGAAGCTGCAGTCTCAACATCACAGAGATGCCTGCAATCAGGAGAATCACTTGCTTGGGTTCTGGTTATGTCGGTGGCCCTACGTCTGCAGTTACGGCGTTCAAGTCCTTAAATATTGAGGTTACGGTGGTAGATGTAAATCCACACCGCATTGCAGCATGGCAGTCCGATTCTCTACCAGTCTACGAGCCAGGTCTCTATGATATCGTTCGCACTGCCCGCCAAACGAACCTCTTCTTCTCAACGGACATAGACAAAGCTATCCTGAACGCTGATTTGATCTTCGTGTGCGTCAACACTCCGACGAAGGCGGATGGCATAGGAAAAGGCGCGGCTGCCGACCTTGGCTTCGTTGAAGCAGCAACTAGGAACATAGCACGAGTAGCTGCTTCGAATAAAATTGTGGTCGAGAAATCCACGGTGCCATGCAGGACAGCCCAATCCATACGGGAAATAGTGTGTATTTTCCCTCTGTCTTGGTCGAAAAAATACTGACCATCCCAAGCTTTCAGCAAATGCACAACCAGGCGTAACATTCGACGTGTTGTCGAACCCAGAGTTTCTAGCTGAAGGCACAGCCATAAGAGATCTCCTAGAGCCTGACAGGATTATCATTGGGTCCATGCCAACTCCAGCAGGCCACCGAGCTGCGAATGCCTTGGCCGAAATCTACGGGCAGTGGGTCCCTCGGGAGCGCATCATAACAATGAACCTATGGTCTTCTGAGCTCTGTAAGCTAGCCGCCAATGCTCTTCTTGCTCAACGAATAAGCAGTGTGAATGCACTGAGTGCCATCTGCGAAGCTACAGGAGCAGATGTCGACAAGGTCACCCATGCTTGCGGGTTGGACTCGAGGATCGGTCCCCATATGCTAAAGGCTGGCCCGGGCTTTGGCGGCAGGTAAGACAACCGTCAAAATCGTCACCGGGCAATGAGTTGACCACGTTAGCTGTTTCCAAAAGGATATCTTCAATATCGTCTACCTGTCCGAGTCCTTGCACCTTACTGAGGTTGCCAACTACTGGCGTGTTATCATCGACATGAACGAGCATCAGAAACAACGCTTCACCAACCGAATTATTTCCTGCCTGTTTAACAATCTCAATGGGAAAAGGATCGCCATACTAGGCTTTGCCTTTAAAGCCAATACCAGTGACACACGTGAGTCGCCTGCAATAACCTTTGTGGGCAATTTCGTTGCGGAAAGGGCTCAAGTCGCCATATATGATCCCCAAGTCGGAAAAACACAGATATGGAAAGAGCTGAAGGATGATGGCAATGATATGGAGGTCATGACGTCGAATGTCATAATTTGTCAGTCTGCTTACTCTGCTTGCCAAGGCGCGGATGCCGTCGTTGTGGTGACGGAATGGGATGAATTCTCTAACAAACCTCCTAAATCTGGTATCGAAGGGAGTGCTGCAAGATTAGATTGGTCTCTTGTGGCAAAGTCGATGAGAAAGCCGATGTTTGTCTTCGATGGCCGGAACGTGTTAGATGGTACCAAGTTGGAAGCACTCGGATTTCGTGTTGAGGCCATTGGAAAGCCGAGTAGTCGGCCTCGCTTTCTAGAGGATTAAGTTAAGATTTGAGACCTAGGTATCCTAGAAGATCGTCTTCTAGTCTACAGATATTACGTCTAATTTGTCTCTTATCTGACAGCTTCTTGTCCTAAACCTTTTCAAGATGCAGTCCTGTGCTTGGTTTTGTTTGATCGAGCAATCGTTCTCTTAAAAATCCATTGGGTCAAAATCTGCCATTTTAAGTCTGCCGAGCATGTAAACCTTCAACACATTGAATTCTACGTAGGTGTCTTTCCTCCAAAAGTTGACTTTAGAAGGCTTAACTTTAGAGGGCATCTTAAATTCCACCTCCAAAAGAGATACAACTGTACCGATAGCTGGAGCTTTGATATCGGTAGCCGGAGTTCTGAATTATTACTATTTACAGACAGAAAACGTTGGCTCTTGTTGGTTTTGCAAGATTGATCCTCCCCATCTAGTCCGTACATACTATCAGCTATTGCCCAGAGTTGGCAAAATCAATCAATTCTCGGGAAAACAGATATCTAATATTTGGATTGAAGAACAGTTACCTGTTAAGATACCTGGCCAAAGTAGTCGTAGACACTGCGAGCGTTGAGTACGTATACTAAAGAGTACCAAGTTTGGAAATATGTAGGACGACACAACGAAATATCTCTAACAAGTCCCAGATTATTCCTCTGCTTCCTTTGTGCCGTACAGATCAGGTATTACATCTAGCCAGACCGCTCAGTTAAGAAAATTCCACAATCCCAGTCTTAGATACCTTAGGTATGCCCATGTCGATATGCGTCACCGTCGATTACAAGAAATCTGCTTAAGGTATCTCGAAGCGTTTCGTCCGTTCTCTCGCCTAGCGGAGCAGAAATAGAAGAACTCTAAAAGGTGAAGTAAGCCACACATAGGATGTTGGCACACGAAAATAATAGACCTGAGTATCAAGCATGTTGTTGATCTTGGATTTCTTAGAGCGGTGGGGATTTATGAAGACTGATCTCGAAGACCTGGAGAGCGTGAATCTAGCATATAGTACGGCTGAAGGCTCCGTATTTCCATTTACAAGCCGCACAATACTAGAATGGTGAGAAGAAAAGACCAACATCTATAGGCTCGTAGAGTATTTGTGAATTCAACGAAATAATGCTTCCCCTTGTGCTCCACTTGCTCTCAAAGAGCAATGGTATTATCATGGGACAAGAAGCAAGAGAGACATAGCCAGCCAAGACGCTGTCAAGAGAACGCAGCTGGACCGTATATGATTGCAAATAGAAAAGTCGAATCCAAATTGAAGACTAAGAGCACTATGAGGAATTCCTGTATTGAGTCAAGGCTGCTAATACCCAAGACGGTTTCCGACCAAAAGTTGTAAGTTAATGGAAATCTTCATACAAGCAGATAGCAACAGAGCCTTGCTATGCACAAGGAGTTTAATACATCATGAACGAGTATTGCAAGAGATTAGTTCCAACCATCATTTTACTATCCAAAGCCTCAATTGGAACATGAGTGATAAAACGAACGATAGAGACTGGTTGCTATATACCTGGAGCTGTGTGTGCAGTAGTGCTATGTATAACAATTGTGTGTAACCTTGACTAGAAAGTCAACTGCAATCAACTACGAGTGGCAGTCAAGGGTTTGAAAGGGAGCAACAGGAGCTCGGGCCATGCGGCTGATTGAGCAACTTTTGGTCCCCCACCATCACTCAACGACCCACCTTTGCAACACAATAATTCTGCGTTCGTCGTTCCTATCACTTGCTTGCCTTCATGCTACACTTGAGCTTTGGGTTGAACATCTGCTCTACTCAGGAGTCTTGTCAATCTCTCTGCATGTCATTTCACCGTTGCTGCTAATTATCTTTGATATCGTACAGCCATCTTGCTCTCAATACCTGAAGCAATCTAACGCCCAGCATGAGTAATGCACCTCCGGGTCAGCAAGTCCTTCCAGACCCTAAAACCTTGATCAAGCCCGAGCAAGTCTCTAAGATTATACACCTAACCGACACACAACGGGCTTCCTATACAGCAGGAATTACGAAGTTATGGCAAGAGATGAACAGCCTTCCAGAGGGTCATCCTGAGCGCACAAAGGCCCACAGGAAGCTTGCCGAAGTCTCAAACAATATAAAAGCCAGCCTTAAAAAGTACCAAGCGGAACAACAGTTACAGCAACAGAATGGTACAAGACCCGTGAGTCAGGGCCAGCCAGCCCAACAAAATGTACGGATTCCTACTGGCACCCAGCCGCAAGCTCCTGAACGTTTCTCGGAGAATGTGATGAGAAGCCTTCAAAACCAAAGTTTCATCGTACCACCAAATGTTGAAGCACAAGGGCAAGAAGCATCTCAACAATGGATTCGAGACGCACAACACAAGTACGCGCAGCATTTACAGAGATACGAGGTGTCAACGAACAAATTAACTGAGCTGAGCCAACTTGCCTCGTCACGACAAGCCCAGGGCAAACTCTTCAGTACAGAGGAGGCAACAAAGCTTAACAACCACAAGCATCAGTTTCAGCGCCAGCAACAGGAGTCTAAGGACTATCTCACTAGATTTAGAAGTCAACAAGAGAGCTACAAACAGCACCGGAACCAAATGGGCAACCCGGGGCTTAACCTTTCCCAAAATCCGAATTCTCAAATACCAAATCCACAACATTCACATGGTGGTGATGTGGGCCCTCAGCCACCTCAACCACAGCTGCCTTCAGAACATCAAGGTCAACCACACACCGTTAGTTCGGCGCTAGACGCTGCTAGAAACCAGGCAGGCTCAACTGGTCGCTCTGCGATGAGTCCTACAAATGCTGCACAACAAGGGCCACCACCACCAAGTCAGGGCCCTACTTCCCAGAATGGAGTCACTCAGGCTCAACCACAAAATTCACATCCTCATCTCAACATCAATACAGGTTCGGGCCAGCCGCATCAAATTCACAACTCACCGCAGGTTACAAATCCACAGTCAGCAGCACCTTCACAGGGGCCTCATCCTCTATCTCATAGAGCCGCTGTGGATCAAGCTACCCGTTCTTACACACAACCAAACCACCAACAATCAACCCCCCAATCTTCGACCCACGCACATCCCCAAATGGGAAACCGTGACCCACAAAATAACAACAACGTGAAAATGCCAATTCCTAAGGATCTTAAGATTTCTCAACCTCAGCCTGTCGCCATGGGACCTGCGCGACCTACGCTGACGGGCGGACCAAGTAATGGAGCTCAAGGATCTATGGGTCAACCAGCAATTCAAAAACACCCTGGCTTCGTACTCGAAGGCGATGGAGAGCGGGTCCTTAGCAAGAAGAAATTGCAGGAGCTGGTGAGACAAGTCACTGGAGGAGGTGGAGGCGAAGGTGAAGAGGAAGAAGGACTGACAGCCGAAGTTGAAGAGGTATTTCTTAGATCTGCTGTTACCGGTAGTAACACCTTCACTGACCGCCGCTTCAGACTCTCCTTCAGGTGGCCGATGACTTCGTCGATCAAGTCATCGTAAGTGCTTGCCGCCTTGCCAAACTTCGCCAGTCTTCTACTCTCGAGCTCCGCGACATCCAGCTGATCCTCGAGCGTAACTACAACATCCGTGTTCCTGGCTATGCATCCGACGAACTTCGTACTGTCAAGAAGATTCAGCCTGCCCAAGCCTGGACTCAGAAGTTGAGCGCTGTGCAAGCAGCTAAGGTGACAGGCGGAAAGGGAGACCTGTGAGCTGGGAACCGAGATCTAAGCTGCGCGAGTACTCTAGTTTGCGTGTATCTGGCGTGCAGGTGCTAGGAATTTTGGACTTAGAATCGGGTAAAAGGGTTTGCATGATACCAGGACTCTAATGGCACACTTAAGCATCGGCGCTTAGTCGAATTTACTATTAGGCCAGGGGTGGAGTATGGAAGGTCTTTTGGAATGCTGGGTGTGAATTCGATCTACTAGCATAAAGTGACTCGGTTGAGTTGGACCTCCTATCTTTTTCCTGCATTGAAGAGCTCTACTGTCAACCCTATGACTAATCCCCAAAATTTCCCGTCATGCCCTAAAGCACTTTGTTCTTCTCCTTTTGTCATTTAGACCTATATCCTAAGGCCGATGGTGACGAATCGCTTAGTGGAATTTACAGTAGTCGGTTCAATTCAGGCTATGTTCTACCTCCAGCTTCTGCGTTTCTCCTCGTCTATTTGATTTTTCTTTGATGACTGCAGAGTTTCGCACCGACTGTAAAGAGCGTTCTCGATCTGAGATTTCAAAGAAACCTCAAGCATCTCCTTCAAAGGCCTAATCTCGCATTTCCTTTCCATGATGCTTGCCCAAGTCGATACACCAATTTTACTCGTAATCTTTCATCTTCTCTACCATCAACCAATCGGAATCCTGTTCTTGCATCCGTATCCCAGCCATTGGTCGAACGCTCCATGAGGACACCGTACAGCTCCTCTGCATTCCTGAGGTCTTTACACACTGGGAATTCCACCATGCGGTTCCGGATGTAGTGATGTTCTGCTGAAGTTGCAGGTTCCGACTATTAGTTTTGGTGGGAGGGTAATTAAGCTTAGCATGGTAGAGTTAGAGAGGTTGAGGCTGGTGGAGTTTTAGTAGGGGTATTTGATGTTCGGGTTTAGTGAATTGTAGATTGGAGGCTTTGAAGGAGGAGTGATGATGGAGAGGTATGACAGTATTGGGAAGGAATGGGAGATGGTGTGTAGTGTTCATAGAAGATCTTATTGCGAAGAATTTCCGAACTTTACCGAGGATTAACACTTAGTCGGAACGCATGGTCCTGGATTGACATGGTGCAAATCCCATCTCCAGAACAAGGGCAAAGGGACAAGCGTAATGTAGTTCTTAGGGAAGGATTGCAGATCTCTCACAAAGCCCGTCATACGTAGCACACCAGTCTTCTCTCTCTGTCAAGAATTTCACTTCGTTGGTTCGTAGATTTGAACTCGGCCACTGCACATCTCTTCATCCACCATCATTACCAACGACCTTGTCAGGTCTTCCACCAACAAGTCTTCCAACAGATCCTTACTGCTGCAAAGCTCTTCCATTTGATCATGGGAAGGTAAGGGGAGAACATATCGAGAAACTGCAAATAGTGTGGACTGCCTCAATGGATTTTCGTAAGCTTAGTATTCATATTCAATCCCAATGAATTTTTATCGTGGACGGTAAATGCATTGTGAGAGGGCACCAGCCATCCATTGCGCAGGGTAGTGAGGAAGAAGGTAGCTTCCATAGGATAACGGAGCCCAACCATTCGATTGCAGTTTTCGTTAAGCGGCAGTACCTTCTCGTGGAGTTTTCGAGAGGTGTTCCGAAAGTTGGGTATGTCTGCTGGCTAGGTGCTCGCATATCACGCCGATTAGCTCGATAGGGAGGCTATCGATTGTGATAGTGTTATAGCATGTCATGGTTCTTTCGATTCTGTGAGTGTTATTCATTGAATAGGAAACAGCTGGTAGATTTATTGATACTAAGGTGATTTTCTGTTGAAGTTGCTTTCTGGAAAGGAATGTAGCGTTATCTATATGAAAATCTGAAGCTGCAGAGTTTATTTGGGTCACACGCGAAGAAATTTTATAACATACATGTGTAGGTCTTTGGTAGTGTTATGAGTAATTGAATACCGGGCATTGCATCAAGTAGAACAATAGTAACCGCGCCTAAGCGACTGTAAGATCGCCAGCGAGCTGTGGAGAGTCCTACAAGCCTCATCTGGCCATAAGGAAACACGCTTGGAGCCTTTGTACAAGTTTCAAGCTTCGTCCCGATCTTCATTTGTGTTCGAAGTGGAGAATATATATAAACCCAACACTCACGCTTACCTAGTCTGCCTCCAACGTCGGCATTCCTCATCTCTTTCGACCATTCTGGTGAGATCGTTGAGAAACCCAGGGGCCAGTGCGATCCGACCCACACAAAAGCCAAGATGTCTAAAGCAGATAATACTGACGAATACTGTCTCGTGTGGAATGATATTTCTGGTGAGAGCGCTTGAGAAGGTGAGGCGATCAGGCGAATGACCATTTTACCTTTAGCAAAGGAGTGAAACCTTCGATAAACGGGAATATGGTTATTCATAAGGTAGGTTTTGAACGGGCTTGTACTACTGTAGTCTATTCCCCAGAGCCGTGCAAACATACATGAAATAGAGAGGACTCTACCTAGATCCTTCCCACTAAGTTAGAGCAAATGTAGTAGTAAGTACTAGCGCAGTTTTAAGTTTCCATACGGTCACGTGTACAAGTCTAAATCATACCTTAGCCTTGTTGCCTGACCTCAAAGGTACCTACCTACCTTAACACAACTCAGCCTCGAGCATGGATCGTGTGACATCCGCTTCGGTGGTAATTGTCACATCCTTCATACATTTAAATATGCGGCCCACCTCGAACTCCCCGGCTACTGACACCAAAACACAAGCAGGCTCGGTACAGGATGAGCCAGCCTACGGACACCTCAAAGCTCTTCCCTGAACCCTCTGTTGACTATGATAGACATGGCCAGCGGCCGAGAAGCAGCGGGTCAAGGTCTTCAAGCCGCGGGCAGGAGGCGGAATCCAATAATCCAGATAGAATACCTCATGGACCCTTTCAACCAGGGCAGCGCCCGTGGAACAAGCGACCTCGAAGCCCAGGGTTGAACTGGTATAAAGACTACGATACACTAAAGAAGTGTAGGAGTGGGAGGGTTCTATTGATCGACTATGTCAGACAAGATCACAGCAAGGAGGGTATGCGAAAGGTTGCAGCTCAGGAAATTGATAGCATTGAGGGTCTGCGAAAAATATATACCAACCCGGATCGTTGTGGAGAAGCCGTTCTTCGATTGTTCCATGTGCAAAATGCTAACTGGGCGACGCACTTCCTGCTTCGAAAGTTCAACATCAACGCTCATGATGATCTAGTTGGCACAGACTTTGGACGCTATGTAAAATACAAACGCCCCGAAAGCCGTGGGCGTAAACCTTTGTTGACTGCCAAGTCTTGGAAAACTACTCATGATCCATGGCGAGGCATCAGCCGGACATCTTTCGGGCTTGACTATCTAAAATCCTACCGTGCAGACAGCACCACGGATCAGCCACACCCTGATATGAACGGGAAGATGATGGAACTGAACCAGTACGACGATGAGGATAACGCTTGTTATGGTTGGGATATTTATGTCCAGAGAATGAGCTGCTACGTTCAGCATAAGGAGACCTTCGCCGAGATTCCCAGTTCTCCGGAGATAAAAAACCCTTACAGTAATAGAGTGACTAGCCGTGGTACACATCAATACGTGCCTAATCTCGAGAGCCTGGATAACGAAAATACCATAATCATCTTCGAAGATTCCCAAACCGGTTCAATAGACGACACTCTGATTGCTGCCCGCCAGCAGTGGGAATCAAGGTGAGCTCCAACAGCAGTTCAATCCATCGTAAATTTGAGATTAGCATAGCTAATGGTGTTCGTTAAAGATGGAGGCGCCTACCATTTTATCTTGCGCTTGAGCCACATGACGTGTCAAACGACGATCGGCTGGCCTTAGAATGTATGAAGATCATCTTACAGGACGTTTGGAAGGGTGTTGCTGATGCTTGGGAGCGCTTCTTCGAGGTCTCCAACAGCCATATCAGCATCCTCGAAGACAAAATTTATGAGGAGCCAGCTGATGAAACTCGAGCACCTGAGCTGTGGATAAATGCCAGTCGCTGGCTGAAAGTGGAGCGACTCGCAGGGCTTCACACAAACGTTGTCAAGGAGATGCAGATCAACCTGCGAGATCTTACTGCTGAGCCCGCGATCGAAGACAATTGGCTCGAATCAAGCCCTAACGACATGGAGCGGATAGAGAAACTCGTGCAAGAAGATCTTGTTAAGCCAACTACTAATCTAGCAGATCTCATGTATAAATCTGTTGGCATAAGAGACAGCCGCCATTCCCTGCAGCTCAGCACAAGCATGTGGAGACTGAGCTGGATAACTTTTATTTTCTTGCCTTTGACATTTCTCGTTGGGTTTTTCGGGATGCATGTCGATACATTCGCGAGCGATATAAGTATCAAGTGGTACTTTGTGGCAGCAGCTCCTATGATGACCTTCGTTCTCATTCTCTGGTATACGATCAAGCATTTTCTTGCCCGGAACAAAACCCCATATTACCGCGGCATATATGAAAACATGTTTCACGAGATGGCTACAGCGTATCCTTTAGTAAGTAGATTTTCCGTGTCGATGCTCCCCCGCTGAGAAGGAAATATGCTAACCTTAAACTTTTCTAGCTCTGGTCTCGGTCTGGTCCGCGTGAGACTGTTAAGCCACAGAAATTGTTGGCGCGACTGAAGTGGCGCCTGATATTGCACTGGAACAGCGCCAAAAATACTATTCAAGCCGGAAAATCAAGTGCGGATGTCGACTATGATGACTTAGGGGCTTGGTCTCACATCAAGAGAATCTTGACACACAGATGGACCTCCCAGATTCGTCAAACCGAAGACATTGAACTCAATGACCCCATTGCCTCCTTCCAAGGGGCCGCTGGTGATGAGACACAAAATAGCCTTGGTGAGATTACGGAACTTTTTGCGCTTCCAGGTCAAGGGCATTCAGAAACCCTTCCCGGTGGTATGATGAAAGCCGCCGTACTTCAATCACCGTGGTCGAAACGCCTCAGTACTTCCTCAGATCCAGCTAGCGCGGGAAGGCCCAGCAGCAATGGGAGCAGCGCGGGTCGAAACAGTGGTGTGATGGTTGAGGAAGAGCGTCCAAATTGGCTTCAGGAGCTAGGGTCTAAGGGACTTCATCTATCAGATTGGATGGCCTCTTCGGCAGCGGCGAAGAAGGAGAGTAACGATGAGCATCTTCGGCCATCATCGGTCCGGACAGCCTTGAAAGATGGGGATGTGCCGGAGATTTCTATTGTAGATGGACCACCTGCATAGCGCTGGCCTTTCTTGGAACCAGGGGTTGGTAATCTTCACATCATAGGGCTAAGGCCCGCTCATAGAGTTTTCGCCCACTGCTGCAAGGCCTTCAAGATAAGGTAGCAACAACCAATACATCAATATGCCATATGGCCTCGTATTCCAACAGGCTTTGGGAAAGTATGCCGAGGTATAATATGTATTTACATAAATTTTATGCACCAATACATGAGAACGAGCGGCCCTCGGAAACCCTTTTTATGAAGAGGGGTCCTCGGATGCGGAACGTCGCGGGCCACTGACTAATCCCCTCATATGGGTTATTATCATTCACCGCCCAACACTCCGTCCCACCATCACCATTTCCCCCCCACCATCGTCTGCCACTTCATTGTAATAAGCGATATCCTCAAATTGGAAGTGTGGGCGCCATTTGGATTTGAAGGGTATCTAACGTTCCCGAGTCGAGTTCAAATCTCTAGGCAAGAGGACGTGACCAAACCTGAGTCTTCCTAGGTTTTCGAAACGCTCGTGTCAGCAGCAGGATGTCGCCAGAAGGTAGGGTTAGGAAGAGACCAAGTACAGTACCTCCCGCTCCAACTCGGAAACCAGTGTCCGCAGGAAATACTTGATCTACTTATACTATGTCTCTCAGGAACGCAATCATGCCCACCACCAGAGCTGCCACAGCTCGTTGCCGAACAACATGTCCCAATTGCCTCAAACGACAAAGATACTCAAAGATTGATAGTTGTGCTGTCCCATGCGAGTCTAGAGACGTACAGGGCTTCGCATGGTGGTCGCGGTGGTGCGATGAAGGACGAGAAATATTCGCTTCTCAACAGCGATGAACACATAGGAGTTATGCGCAAGATGAATCGTGATATTAGTGATGCAAGGCCAGACATTACTCATCAAGTGTGTTCCAATTCATTGGTTATAACAGCTACAATAAAATCAACAAGACTGAGCAGAGTATTAGTGCCTTCTTACTTTGCTAGATTCCCCCATCAACAAAGCCGGAAAACTCCAGATATACATTCACACAGCCAAAGGTACCCTGATTGAAGTCAGCCCAAGCGTTCGGATTCCACGCACTTTCAAGCGTTTCGCTGGTCTCATGGTACAGCTCTTACACCGGCTGTCCATTCGGTCGACAAACTCGCAAGAGAAGCTTCTGAAGGTTATTAAAAATCCTATTACTGATCACCTTCCGCCAAACTGTCGGAAAGTCACACTTAGCTTCGACGCTGATGTGGTCCGGGTACGGGACTACATCTCAGATATAGGGCCGAAACAGAGCGTCTGCGTTTTTGTTGGGGCAATGGCAAAAGGTAAAGACGACTTTGCTGACGGTTTTAAAGACGACACTATTAGCATCAGTAATTACAGTTTGAGTGCCAGTGTGGCATGTGGGAAATTCTGCAATGCGGCCGAAGACGTCTGGAACATCGTCTAGTTGTCTGCCACATGGTGCGTATACCAGAACCATGAGAGCCCTAGATGTATTCATATTCGCTGATTCACCAGGGCACGCTCGTTGTGAGAAAAGGAAGGTTTGCATGTTGTGGACTTGTGTCAGCTACGATACCAACATCAAAGCTTTACACAAGTTATCACTTCGCCTGCGTTGATGCTATTGGATCTGGCTCTGTTTTTCCAACACATTGCAACCGGTTCAACAGACTCAAGGCGCTTCGCGTCCAGGTGGAGCACTTCAACTTGCTCTACCGTTTTCCTTCAACTTCAATCTTGTGTGTTCATTGGCTGTCCTGGATTCAGCTTGGGTGGCAACACCAATTTTTAGGCCCCACAGGGGTATGCGTTGTTGAGAGGATGCTTTATACCATTTAATGGAGGTCATGGTCAAGATTCTATTGACGGAAGTGGTATGATGTCTGAAAAGTTATGGATACGGTACTGGAGGCGGCAAGCGACACTGTAGCCTATGATCTCACATATCCTAGGCTGGCTAATGAGCGTTTTAATTAGATACTTACCTAGTTGATTGGCTGCCTCAACTGACAATTTACAAACTTGTCGCCCAACTCCTACTTCCATTCGGCTATCTTAGCTTAGCTGCAGACGCATTACGTGGCAGCCGGTTTCTCCTGAGCGTACCTGGGCTTGCTATGCACAATCTCATAGTCGAATTGGAGATCGTCGGGTACCAATCGCCAGCATAGCTTGACGTATTTGGTACCTTGATAGCAATACTATACCTGTAGAAACAGGTTCAGTTGAACCTCCCAAAGCTTTCTTTTCACCATCTTAAGTGTACTTCTAATTTGCTGTTATATGTGCTACGATTGTTACCATATCCGACACTCTTGGTTCCAAAGTTCCCCTGAGATGCCTGTTTCGCATATTGGACTCACCGTTTCTCATCTTCCCACATCGTGCTCCTTTTTCTTAGCAGCCCTCACGCCGTTAGGTTACCGATACATCGGCCAGCAAGGGAACCAGATTGGGTTTGGTATAGAGAACGCCGAGTTCTTCATCTGTCAAGAAACCGAAAGGTACCGAAAGCCATGAAGAGCTTCTATCATTCCCTCTAATGATGGTAAACGTAGTGCCAAGGCCAGTGCCGCTCATATCGCCTTCTCGGCTCCGTCGCGCAGCGTTGTCAATGCTTTCTTCCTTGCTGCCTTGAAAGCCGGTGGTCGTATTCACGGCGAGCCTGCAGTACGTGATCAGGAAACAGGCTACTATAGCGCGGCTGTCCTGGATTTCGACGACAATTCCATTGAAGTTATGCATCGCGAAAAGAAAGTGGACGCTTCCGGCACAGCAAGCGGAGATCCAGGCGAACACAGGGTCCTCAAGTGGCAGAAGGAGGTGGTAAGAAGTGCAGTCGGATCCGATGTAAAATCTGAAAAGAGTGTCGCTCGAGTTGTAATCAATAACGTTACTACGCCTACTACGAAGGTTTCCTACTCTCCGCCTGAGCCGAAATCCGGCAGCGAAATGAGCGCCAAAGCCCTTGTAGGGACCTTGCTTGGCGCTGCAGCAGGTGCCGCTGTCGCTTATGCCATGACGAAAGGCGAAGAAGAAAGTCAGAAAGCCTTGGCATCCATACCGGTACTGTATAAAGCTATAGAAGCAGCCAGGCCGTTGCTAGCTCGTTCCGCAACTGAACCTGTACGATCTTATGCTCCATCGAATATCTCCCACGACTCGCGGACTGGACCTCGAGAACTGGAGTATCCCCGCTCATCTGTCTCCCGATCGAGTCATGGCACGCAATCCCATGCCCCATCTGCTGATCGCCGCGCCGGTCCTCTTGCCATTACTTCCCCACTCAGACCAAGCACTCTCGTCGACACGTTCGTACCGCCCTCGGAAGTCGTCTGCTTCCGGCCTCACTCGCTCGTACGTAATAACACAGATAGTATTGCCCATCACTCGAGTGGTAGTAGAATGAAAAATGCAGGCCCTCAGCGTTCAGACCCATACTCCAGTGTTTCCAGTGCCAAGACGATCACGCAGGTACATCTTGGGCAGTTGCAGCCGCCCTCGGTTGTAACTGAGGTGAAAGCCGCCAGAGGCGTGCCTCTGCCAGAAAGCAAAGCAACGAGCACTGCGTCGAGCCGCGCCCCCTCCTTGCGGCGTCAAGTCCTAGATGGAGGGTGCGAGAACGACGTAAAAAGTGTGCTTGGTTCGGTGGCCCCCAGCGACAGCGTTAGTCAGGCTGGCTTAAAAAGATCAAAGAGAAGTCGAAAGCCTAGTAGCCGGTCGAGCTCGCATAGATCCGGAAAGTCAAGAGAACCTAGGAAGCACAAGGACAGCGATGGTGAAAGTTACGCCAGTGAGAAGACTGTCCGAGCTGAAGGGAGCAGGACAGGGAGGAAGAGGGAGAGTGTGGTGAGCCTACCCATTAGGCCTACTAGTAAGGCCAGTGTGCATCGAAGCGTGCGGAGCTTCATACCGGGGATGTAATAAAAGAAGATAGCAGCATACTTGTTATAAGGGTACCACGGCCGTCTAGAAGAATCAATAACAGTCGGATAGTTTCTTGTGATTAGCTCGAGTATCGAAACATTTTTTCATTACGAAACCTGATTCAAATATCGAAAGTCAGGGTGCAGAAAGACATTAGATCACGACCATTTTCCGTAGATCTACTCAAACGAACATATAAACCCAGTTGAATTACCATTGGCTCAAGTCTAATTAGAAGAATGGGAGAATGAGATGTACTCGATGGCTGTTTATCTACTTGATCATGAAGTACTCCGTACGGTAAGGTATCGACAACCACTCCAAGGTGTTTTCTAGCTTAGCACGTGATCGCGGAGCCCTGCACGGGAGATACAAGATAGCAACCGCTTTGTGCGACGCGGACCCTCGTTCACCCATTGTACCTGTGAACCCTCGGAAGCTCCCCACTGTGCGATGGTTCAGTGTAAAAAGTGGATTCACGTAGTTGGGATACCATGACTTAGCAAATAATCACCTCTCCTTCCCCCACGGTGTTCATCTGTCTCTATGGGTCGACTTCTTGGTGCTTAATTGCTTTGTTTACTTGCGCCTCAGCAAACCCAACATTATGGTTCGATAGCGTATCTACCACCAAAATGGATCCCGCTGTACAACGTCTCCTTAATGACAAGCTTTACGACAAGAGGAAGCAGGGAGCACTTGAGTAGGTACTTTGGGACCGATCTGAATGGGCACAAAGCTAACCTGAAGCCGTGCAGCTTAGAGAGAATCATTCGAGAAGCCAGCGCCAACCAGGAGTATGAGAGAATAGCAAAGATCGTAGATCAACTATGCCATGACTACGCTTACGCAGTACACCAACCACACGCTAGGAATGGGGGATTGATAGGCCTTGCTGCGGCTTCAATAGCCCTGGGCTCGGTAGGTAATCACAACCGTGGGCTTGAAATGGTTCTAATAGCCAAATAGGAGGAAGTGGCTCGATATCTGAAAGAGATAGTTCCACCGGTTCTAGCTTGCTTCACCGATCAAGATGCACGGGTTAGATACTATGCTTGTGAGAGCATGTACAATATTGCCAAGGTTGCCAAGGGGGAAATTTTGATCTTCTTCAACGATGTCTTCGACGCCCTTTGTAAGGTACGGAGAATATGTTGCTGCGTTTGTTCACATGCTGAACTTTTCAAAGCTCGCCGCCGATTCGGAATTGTCTGTGAAGAATGGGGCTGAACTCTTGGATCGACTCGTGAAAGACATTGTGTCTGAATCTGCCGCAACATACGTCTCGGTGATGCAGTCACCCGATGGTAGTGGATCTGATGGAGACTCGAGCAAAGATTCCGCCGAAGCCTCTTCTGTTGAGCTACCGACCGCATTCTCTCTCGCCAAATTTATACCTTTACTCCAAGAGCGTATTTATGTCATTAATCCATTCACACGTACGTTTCTTGTATCATGGGTTACTTTACTGGATACCATACCGGATCTGGAACTTGTCTCTTATTTGCCTGCCTTCCTTGGCGGATTGTTTAAATTTCTTAGTGATCCAAATAGAGACGTACATGTTGCTACGCAAGGAGCACTTGAACGATTCCTCAATGAGGTCAAGAAAATAGCTAGAATCAAACGTGGCATAGCAGAAAGCCGCAAAGACCACAGCGATGGAAAAGCTAAACCGTCAAATTCGAGTGACAGCGCCAGTGTTCGGACTGATCACAGTACACTGAACGAGAAGTCAGACGCCGCGGAGGCAGACTCTAGTGCTCCCAACGATCCGCAACGTGAAATTGTGGACGGTGATGATTGGGTACCCGGGCAGGACGTGCAGGTCGATCATTCTAAGATATTGGAGATTCTGGTAGCTTTTTTAGAGCCGTCCTCTGGTTTGATTTACCTAGAGTCGTGTTATTGTTCTGAATACTAATGCCACATGCAGAGGAAGAAATTCAGCTTACTGCGCTTCGATGGATCGACAGCTTTTTCCAGATCTGTCCAGAGGATATCCTAGCTTTTGTTCCTCGTCTCTTGGCGCAGGTCCTCCCTGCAATGGCTAGCGGTAGTGATGTTGTACGGCAAGCTGCGAATCGAGTCAACAATTCCCTTATGGACCACATCGTATCTTTACCTGATGAAAGTCCCTCATCCGACAGTCGACCATCGCCTCTATCACGCATTCCTACAAACTCGCTTAAAGATACTGACGGAAAAGCAAGGCGTCCTTCGACGCCTACTCCAAAAATACCACAGACCACGACAGAGCAAGAAGTAGAGGCGAAAAAAGGTGAGGACGCTGCCGCAATGCCGCCTCCACCATCAACTAGCTCCCTCACCTTGCCAAAACCAGCTGCAGACCTCGACTATGCAGCAGCGGTTAACGCTTTGACACTGCACTTCCTTAACGAGCATGAAGCCACAAGAGTGGCATCCTTGTCTTGGCTTACTATGTTGCATCGAAGGGCCCCGCGGAAAGTGCTAGCCACTAACGATGGAACTTTTCCTGCTCTCCTAAAAACATTGTCCGATCCAGCAGAAGCTGTTGTGACTCGCGATCTGCAACTCCTCTCGCAGATTTCCAAGAATAGTGAGGAAGGTTACTTTACATCTTTTATGGTCAATTTACTTCAGCTTTTCTCTACTGACCGAAGACTCTTGGAGACGAGGGGAAATTTGATCATTCGACAACTGTGTCTAAACCTTAGTGCCGAAAGGATATATCGAACGTTAGCGGACTGTTTAGAAAAGGACGAAGTAGGTTTAAATCCCAAGCAATGTCTCGAATTGCTAATCATAGGGTCAGGATGTCGAATTTGCGAGTATCATGGTACAAAATCTCAACAACAACCTTATTACAGCCCCAGAGTTGGCGGATTTGCGCAAAAGACTGAGAAATCTGGAGTCTCGGGTGAAAACCCAGCCTAACACAAGTCCAGTGCTTTGACTAATAAGCGCAGGATGGTCAAACGTTCTTCATAGCGCTCTTTAAATCCTGGTGTTACAATGCCGTGGCAACGTTCTCCTTGTGTTTACTTGCGCAAGCCTATGAGCAAGCATATAACTTGCTTCAGATATTGTAAGTGGTAGACATATCCATCATACAAATAGAGCTAACAAATTCAGTGCGGAACTTGAGATGACAGTCAATATGCTCATTCAGATCGATAAGCTTGTTCAGCTGCTGGAATCACCTGTTTTTACTTGTCAGTACATCTCTAAACCTCTTATAGATCAGACAGTGACTCCTTCAGATCTTCGCCTTCAACTCCTGGAGCCTGAAAAGTATCCTCATCTTTACAAATGTCTCTACGGGCTATTGATGCTACTGCCTCAGTCTTCGGCATTCGCTGCGCTCAAGAATCGGTTGAATAGTGTTAGCGCCATAGGCTACCTTCACATCGCCCCACGAACGTATGTGTCTCCTTCCTTATCTCATTTACGCCAAAAAAGCGCTGAAGCGCAGCTCGGTAGTACACCCCAAACACCAGTCGCCCCAGCTTTTGACCGACCAAATCGCCTCAAGGCCAAGGAGGAAGGAGGGATCAAATGGGTGGACTTGCTTGAGAAATTCAAGAGCGTGCAAGAAAAGGCGCGGAGAGCGCATCGGTTACAAAACCAAGTGGAGGACATCATGCCTTTGAACAATGCAGCAATCGAGGCAAGTAAGGAAAGGACATTACCTGATGTGCCAAAACCCCCTCCTAGACCACCGAGTGCGAGCGGTACAACGCCGAGATCTGGCCTTAGTGGGCCACTACATAAGCCCAAGTCGAGTCTCGGCAACTTCAGTAGGCTTACTGGTGGCGTTGGCGTGAGGAAAGGAAAGAAATGATGTTTCTCATGTTTATACATATTTACGACCAGAGTTGATAGCCTTGAGATCTCCCTGCAACTGATAATATATCCTTTTAATCGGTAGAAGCATCAGCATGAATTGGCTGGCGTTTGGCAAACGGTCTAGGGTCGCAGAAGCAAATGCTTGCTGGGTTGGCTGTCGTGCAATTTCGCAGATACACTGGACCTACTTCACACGACGATAGACTCCAGAGTTCATGGTATCTGAATTTAATCCTGATACTACTTTACTAGACCACAACGTTGGCAGCTTATTGCCCGCTATTTATTGAGCGAAGAGACGTCAGCCTAAATCCAACAATTGGTCGACGATTCCCCTCTCACTGGACTGTGAGGTGTCCAGTTGAAATCTCCAACCACTTTGTGCGATGTACATACGTAGCTACTGTACCCTGGTCGCTCCCAACCAAAGAAACGGAGCAGCCTTATGCTGCAGGCTGTCATGGCCCCAATCCCAGGCAGCACAGGGCCTAAAAATTGTGCGACTCACTTGTTCCTCGCCATAAATGGCGAGGCTGGGCCTCCACACACCGCTCCACATGAGCATATATTTTTTTCCCTTTACCAGCAATAGAGATTAGATTCGATAAGTTTTTAAGTGTGGGATAGTTTTTGTTTTTTTTTCGATATATACTGCTCACACGCATAGTCGAGTTCATCGTCATCACCTCAAAGCTACGGCAACCCACACAACATTGAGATGGAAAGCCCGGAAGGGGGAATGCCTGAGATGGACGGGGTCAGGGCTGAGGAGGCCAACATAGGAGAGGTCAAGGTTGAAGAGCCTATAATCGAAGAGATCGAAATTGGGGGAGTCGAGGATAACGCCGTTGCTATACCTGAGCCTTCTACAGCTCCACCAGCCAGAATGGGGAAACTTGAATTCAAGGATATCCCACTGGATATGAAGAGGATGGTTCTAAGCTACGTAAGGAGAGAGTTTTGATATGTATTGTTGATCTAAAATTTTGTCATGTCTTTACATCTCCGTTTCATTGTCTGCTACGTTTACGTGCCTTTGCTGGTGCGCCTACCAACGTACTGTGCTTTCATGATTTCGTTTTCCAGTCAAACCCTTGCCTCGTATCTCCATATCTATCTCTGAGGTCTGTTCACCAAATTCCAGTCATTTCGATATCTACGCCGACTAGAGAACCTTCAATACAGTGTGCAATTCTGGGGTTCTGTTCAAAGTTTCAGATCGATTGACAACTATGCAGTAGCTGATTCGCCGGAAATAGATAACCCTTCCATCGGACCGCAAATCTCTCTGCCTTACGAACAAAGACCTTCGGGAAATCGCAACACCAATTCTGTATCGAACCGTAAAAATCTTCGTTGGTGGACCCAAGGATATGCGGCTGAGTGGCGGTTTGCTGAACCGAGAAAATCCTGGCCTGAAGCATATTCGGAATCTTTTCTTAGATTTGGAGAAGGTGACGATTCAGAAAGCACAAATCGACGACTCAGACGATTCTTCCGACGAAGCCGAGGAGTTCGAGGACGTTGCGTTTGCTGCTCGCCAAGCTAATTTTACCATTCGGCTTCTGCTCGATGTTATACCGGTTGATACCTTGGAGTGTTTCAGGTACAATGACTGTTACTTTGAATCCCCATACTCTTACTTTCACATTAATCTTTCTAGACATGCGGAGTTTCAACTTGTGCCTGTATTAGCTGATACTATTTTAGCTGGAATAATTATATGCGAATCTCCATCGATAATTGGGTTTTGCTCTGGAGAAAGCAGAAACGCCTCCAGGAGATCGAAGTCGATGCAACAGACCTTCCGCTCATGCCCATAATCGAGAAAGACCCCAATCTTATAAAAGCCTTCAAAGATGTCCCTGTGCTAAGTCTCTATCCCGCTGAACTCGACGGACTTCGAGTCTGCCAAAAGATACTGCAAGCCAGCCCCGGGGTTAAGGAGTTGACTCTCTCTGCAGGAGCGTTCAAAGCGTCAGATGACAGAGACCCTGAAGATCTTCAGGACTCCAGTACCCATGCAGGTTTATTTAGCCGGACTGTGTTCAGTCATTTGCAGCCTTTCGATGCTTGCTCTCCGCTTATATTGACATCACTCCATCTTGAACACCTATCATTGCGCTATGCGGCTGACACCTACCTGAGGGTCATCAAGTTTAGCTGCCTCAAGACTCTTGAAGTTTTCCATTGTGTAGGTGCCGAGAATTTATTCTCACAGCTGAGCAAGCCAAATATTCGCCCTGGTCAATTGAAGCACCTCTACTGGACGCAGAGTAGCGTCAGGGAATCGCATATTCTTGAAGCATTCGAAGGACTGCTTGAAACCCTGCTAGGACTTGAGACGTTGCATGTGGAAATTGACTATGTCGATAATCTGCCGAAGGTAAAAGCGATAACACATCACGGCAAGACCTTGAAATACCTAAGTATGAACATCCAAGCAGTCGATAGCACTATCAACTATGATCCTGTGGATTTCACATACCTCTGTACTAGCTGCCCAGAGCTGGAGCAGCTGTCTGTCGCGTTCCCGGCTACTCCTGTCGACTCTGCAGAAGCAAGTCCCAATTTTGCGACATTCCTGGTAAGAGCTCAAAGCAGGCAAGCTGTTTCATGGTCTTTTACTTACTTGCATCAGTAGACAAGCATAAAGAAGCTTCGTCATCTTAGGACGCTGAACATTAATCCGTTCCCTACTACACATGGGTCCATTATCAATAATCGTGGCAAGATAAAACCACGCTGCCTCGAGCTCTACAAGTATAAGCTCCAACGACTGCTTCAGAATACGTTCGAGATCTGCGACCGTCATGCCGCCGAGATGAATTGGGGCTTGGGTAATCGTTCGGTGTTGTCTGTCATCGCCGTGGGTGCGAATGGCACAGTGATGTCGAACGGCACTCATCATGTTAAGCTAGAACCAGTTCAGTATGTTCGCGGGCAGCAGATTGATGCTTTTGGAAAACGGTCGATGATGGCGGTTAAGATAGAGAGGCACCTGGTAAGATTTATTGAACCGGAGTCGGATATCCTTGACGTGCACATTTGTAACGTATGAAAAATGGTGGTTGCCGTTCTTTCCGTTCTGCAAGGCGCTCAGTTGGAGGATTTAGTGTAGATATCTGCTTCATGTCGAGGCTTCTGGCGCTAATGATGGAGATTTTGCTCCATACCAAAGTACCTACCTTAACCTCGAGTCTAACCCTGAACCTCTCAATGCTGGTCTGAAATAGAAGTAAACCGATTCTCTGAATCGAAGGGACATAGGCAATCCTCCTAGGCCACTGTTGACCCATGTCCAAATTACCCTTGACCGCCTTCGGTAGAGCGTGATTCTGCCGCCATCCTGCCATTGACCTTCACCTCACTTCCAGGACAAAACTAATACTTTCACTACCTAAACACATTCTTTCGCTCTTTAGCTTTCATTGCGCACGCGTAACAATCAGTGTTTCACGATATGCCCCTACTGTCTTCACCTATCCTTCTCTTATGGCTTCTGTACATGTACTCTACGTTATAAGGCATCAAACGCGTTGTTTAATGTGAATTGTGAGCGGATGAGAACAAGACCCTCGTTCAATCACGACTATGATAGACCACGAACGCGATGGTGACGATGATTCCAACAATCTTTGGACCCGGTAAACGTCTTCCTCGGCAATGTTGGCGCTGTCGAAGTGTGCGAACATAGGAAATGTCTAGGCTAACAATTTACTCAAGACAGCAAGATCTCCCTGGCCCGTTTGACAACCTGAAAGTCAGTGACCGACCCGTACCAACGAGTCGCAATACTGCTATATCAAATATTGAATATGCTACCTCCAAACTGGACAAAGCCTTTACCAAAGCTGCCGGAGGATCAAGGAAGAGGAAGCGGTCACGCTCTTATGAGTGTGCCGATAATGACAGCGAGGTCGCCGATGTTATTTTGGAGGCCCAAGGCACGAAAACAGCGGCGAAGCTAAAGATAAAGCAACCTGCATTGCATTTCGAATCCTTGAGGATACCAGACATGGTCTTTCCGAAGTCAGCCTATCGGGGTCATGATTCATTGCTACCTGTCAGTTCTGAACTGGACGTCCTTCAGGATTATCTCGTAAGTTGCGCTTAGAACTTAAATTACAACGTTTGAAGAGGCTGAAATTTCATTTCAGACCACAATCGCACCTGAGCGTAATAACCAGGTGCTTCTAGGCAACGAAGAATTTACCTCGTTAGATTTAGATGAATTTTGCATTTATCGATCCGTCAAGATCAGAACCAACAGCAAACAGAGAAACAACACCGAAGAAATGCCTACCTCAGGAGAGATGGTTGAACTCCATGACATGGGTGTTCGGAATAACAATTTGTTCTTCTTCGATGGGATCATATCGTATGGGCAGACTCGGCGTTACGTGCAGAAGATGCCTTTTGAAATCTTGTCTATTGGTGGTTATGAGAATACCGATCTACATACAGTCGGCGACAGCCTGTGGATACAGTCTAGACTCGGGAAAAGTCTTGATGTTTGGTACTGCTTGAAGACTCCCGCCGTGCAATATCGAAGGTTCTATAAGCCATTCCTATGGATCGCAGATTTTGCTAAGCATCTAGTGGACTACATGCACAACCATAAGCAGGTGCGTCTCGTTGATCTTAGGAGCTCATTTCAAAAATGGCTGGATGATATGCACGGGACGGAAGAGCGGTTTCGACACTGGTTAGGCGAAAGAGGCAATGCAGATTTCCGAAGTGTCGCCGCAGCTTATGCTACGTTCCTCCTGAATCAAGCCTTTCAGCTTGACGCGATATACGCCGAACATCCTCTGTGGAACGACATACATCCTTTGACCTTAAATTCTATTCCACTGCAGGTTGAGCATTCTGAGAGCGATGGATTTAAAGGATCTGCACATCAGCACAAGACTGTCGTTACTCCTTACGTATATGAGGCCTTCAAGCACTTACCCTTTGCTAAATGCTTCGAAGTCGTTCATGATCGACGAAATAAGGCAAAAAGAAATATCAGCCTCAATAATGAAAGCTCAACCAGCATTTCCACAAGTCACAATAAGCCGCCCAATGATCAAAACCGTGTGTGCATTGGAGACGTAGTCGCAGTTAGAAGCGACGCGGAAACCAAGTGGAAGGGGAACGATAAGATGTGGTACGGCTATGTTCAAGGGATTACGCAAACCGAGATCGGTCAGAAGCTGGATCTTCTATGGCTTTACCGTCCATCCGATACTGCCTGTCAGAGTATGCGCTATTCACACTTAAAGGAGCTGTTTCTAAGCGATCATTGTAATTGTGGGGACGGTCCCATATATGCACACGAAGTTGTCTTCAAACCACGCGTGGCGTTCTTTAAGGGACCCGATTTCAGAGAGACAGATTTCTTTGTACGTCAGAGATACGTTGAAGGCGAATCGGCTTGGGTGACGTTGAAAAAGATAGATTTTCGTTGCGACTGCAATGTGAAAGCTCTGAGCCGTGAGTACAAAATCGGCGATACTCTACTGGTTGCTCGTGCTATTTCCGAACAGGTCTTGGAGCCCGTTGTGCTACTTGAGAAAGCTTCTAAAGGGTCAACGGATTTGTTTCGAGTCGGCTTGCTACAACGATTGAGTGAAGTCGTTGGTAAAGATATTAATATAGAACCCAACGAGCTGGTTTACACGAGCGTTGTAGAAGACATTCCGATAGCCAGTGTTCATCGACCCTGTCATATTCGCTTCTACACAAAGGAAGAAAAAGCTCAAGGAAACATACCTGCTCCATATTGTCGGCAAGGAACCGCAGATTGCTTTTTTATCACTTCTCAACTTTCTTCAGATGATGAAAACTGCCCTAGACCACTGAAGAGACCATGGCCCTTACCTTTCAATCAAGGGTGGGACCCCGCAGCGGCATCGTGTCAACCTAAGCTAAGGGGACTCGACATTTTCTGCGGTGGAGGTAATCTAGGCCGCGGTCTTGAGGAGGGTGGCGCTGTCGAATTCGAGTGGGCGGTCGACTATTTCAAGGAGGCGATACACACATACAGAGCCAACTTGAAAGAATCGAGTAATACTAGATTGTTCTACGGATCAGTCAACGACTTCCTTCGCCAAGCTCTCGAAGGGCGAGGAGGGAAGTTAGTAGCACAAGCGGGCGAAATTGACGTGATATCTGCAGGTAGTCCGTGTCAGGGCTTTTCCACAGCGAATCAAAGTAAGGGAAGCAGTCAAAGTCTTCTAAATGTGTCCATGGTCGCGTCTGTACTCTCTTATGTCGACTTTTATCGCCCTCAGTATGCTTTTCTGGAGAACGTTCTTGGTATGGCGAAGTGTGGTGTTAATGGCAAGGAAGAGAATGTCTTTGCGCAGGTGATCTGTGGCCTCGTCGGCATGGGATATCAGGTTCGACCTTTCTGTCTTGATGCATGGAGTTTTGGCAGTCCTCAGAGCCGAACGAGGCTCTTCATTTCTATCGCAGCGCCAGGTCTTACACCATTACCCGATCCACCCCAGACACATGCACACCCAGACGGTATCCCTGGTCGTTCGTTGGGGAAAACAGCCAACGGACTACCTCTGGGTTCTCGATATTGGGGCCTGACACCTTTCGAATATGTGACTATCGGAGAGGCCACGAAAGATTTGCCCAAAATGGATGGAAAAACGACTTGCATACCGTTCCCTGACCACCGCGTCACTCGACAGCTCTCCATCGTCAATCAAATCAAAGTCTCTTGTATCCCCCGCTTTCCAAGAGGCATGAGCTTCGTCAAGGCTGCGAGACGAGGGTTAATGCCGCCGCCTCAGATGGAAGGCTTTAAGAACGCGAACAAGATTAGGACAAGCGAGACGTCAAGATCGTGGCAGCGTGTCAATCCCGAAGCACTCGTGTCTACAGTGACAACATGCTGCCAGCCGGAGGATGGAATCTCTGGTTCTTGGGTGCACTGGAATGAGGATCGGACCATCAGTGTCATGGAAGTTCGCCGGGCACAAGGATTCCCTGATCGCGAGGTCATTGTTGGCAGTCCAGCTATGCAATGGAAAATCATTGGCAATAGCGTTGCTCGTCCGGTGGCTCTTGCCCTTGGAATGTCGCTGAGAGCCGCGTGGTTGGCCAATAACTCATCGGCACCGCCTCAATCGGCTCTCGAAAGAGTAATACTACCAGTACGCACACCCGGTAAACGCCTTATCTCATGGCAAACACTCGAGACTCGCCCTGAACCGCCCCGCAAAAAGCGAAAGTTACACACCTCCACCCCGAACTCGCCAACGTTGCCCCAAGAAACCATCACCATATCCTCCGACTCCGAAACCGACACCGAGACCCTTAATAACTCTACTGCTCATACAGTTCTGAGCACCACCTGCGAGGCGACGTCCTCGGATACGGATGGCACAAAGACGACTTTCACCCACACAAAGTCAAGAATGATGTACGAATCGCGAATGATGCAAGAATAAAGGATGACTAAAAACAATAAAATCCATGTAACGAATGAAGAAGACGCAAGCATTGAAGATGTACACTTGAAGATGCACCTCGCACCATGGATCTTCTTCTACACTGTATGGTTGGGAATCCATTTTGTCTGGAATGTAAGCTTGGAAGATGTAAGCTTGAGAGATAGATGCGGGAGAGGCGCATTCTATTGTATGTGAAGGTTCCTATTACCAGTCGGAATAGTGATGCAAGATACCCCACAGCATTTTCGGCCTTATCAAAGAATTGTCTTGTAATATAGCCGCGTTCTGTGTATCAGATCTATCGAATGAAGGTTTTTCGGAAGTGACATTTCTCTCTTAGATTCTTATGCTTGCTTGGACAAGAACCTCAGAGAATGAAAACTCGCTGGTGGCGTCGAACGGCTCAGCCAGCATTGCCTTTTGAAGTGATGAATTCTCAAGTACATGGGTTGTTACAACCGAAGAAACGAGTGGATGCACGAAGATATACCAGCCAGGTTCTTGAATCACGATTGTTTCTAGGCTGGGGTGCAGTACACTGATATGTAGATGGCCATAATACACGCCCCTATCCAATAAACCCCAGATACTCCCACCTCCAATCGCTGCCCTGTTCATATGTACCATGTCCATAGAAGATCCAACAGAGTCTGCCCCCTAAACCCCGAATCCTCACATCCACAAACACAGCTTCCCACTCGCCGTTCCGGCCGCGACCCACTGATTGCTCGGATGAAATTGCGCCACGGCCGGCACCGCCGTGATGCCCTCCCCTCCCAATTGTGCCAGCTGCTCCCCTTTGGCTGTGTAAATGTCGACGAAGCGGTTCATGTTGCCGATGCAGAAACGCTGGATCGAGTTTGGGGGGTGGAGTTGCCATTGGGCGCGGAGACTGTTTTGGGGGCCGGAGGGGTTAGTGAGGGAGGGGGTTCAGGGAGTCAATTCTATTGTATAAGAAAAATTGCATGGGAGGGTGGGTTTGGGGCGGGAGGAGAGAAGGAGCGCTTACATAGTGACCCAGCGGCCGGTTTGGTTGTTGTGTTTGATGATTGCCGAAGGAGCCATTTGCTTATCTGACAGCTTTTTACCGGGTGACCAGGCGCCCATGCTCTCGAACGTGTGGATCTTGACCGTGTCATCGTAGCTAGCTGTTGCAACCTGGCCTGCGCTATTAAATGCGGCGTGGCTGACGCTCAGCCGGCTCTCGTGTTCACCGATTAGAGCTGGTACTTGCGTACCGACTTTGCCGCTTAGTTTCCGCAAATCCCAGACGCGCATGAAGCGATCTAGAGAGGCTGTGGCAATGAAGTGGGGGTTTGACGGGTTGAGGGAGAATCCACCAATTTTCTTTTCCGAGAGCTCGAAGAGGTCCGTGGATTTAGCAGGTGTTCGGGTGTCTGTTCTGCCGAGGTAGCCGTCTAGGCGGGAGAAGTAGAGGAGATGAGGGGATTGAAGGTCCATTTCTACGCCGGACAGGGGCTCGTCAAGGGAAGGATCGGAAGGGGCGTAGATTTCGGAGGAGGTAGATTTGGTAAGGTTGAGAAGGCGGAGGGAAGAGTCGTAGGAGCAGGTGTAGAGATGGGAGGGGTTGAAGGGAGAGAATTGGAAGGAGGAAATTGTACGCGTGTGTAGGTGAAAGGAGGTGATGTTGGGTTCGGGGCCGTCGTCTTCGTCGTCTTCGGCTTCTTCGTTATTTATTGGTTGGGTTGCAGTTTGCGAGCCGTCGAATATACCAAGGTTTCCGAGCTTGTCGCCAGCAAAGACAAGGGGTTTCTCGACTACTGGATGGAAGCCTAGGGAGTAGATTCTTTCTGGGGTAATTTTGATCCTGTTTGGCTCAAATCCCTCATATAATACTAGACCGCTCATCTCTTCCCTAAGCGCCCTTAGCTCTTTGTCTGAAGTTTCTTTGACCTCTTCTTTCCCAAACGTCCGCTCGTACGGCTTAGCTCCTCTGGACACAATATCCACAAGGAAATTTTCGCTTTTGTCCCAATCCTTTCCTGCGACCACCACATCGCTCAGATTGAGGTCGCCAGATACTCTTTGCCGCTTCGCTCTCGCTGCCTCTTGTACGGCAACATAATCGTCCTCGGCCTTCCTCTTTGCAACCTCACTATCTGCGGTCAAACCTAGAAGTCGGGACGAAGTCCTCCTTGGTTGAATCTCTTCCTTGACTCGCTTGACGAGTCCCTTTTTCTTGTGTGTAGAGGTGCTCTTGTTTGATTGCTTAGCGACTGGCTTCGGTCCAAGGCCTGCGGAAGCGGCATCAAGGGCCAGTTGCTTGAGGAGGTTGTCTCGCTGGGCAATGTTTGCCTGGCGCTGCTTCTCATACTCGCTGAGTTCGGCAGGCTCTTTCTTGACCATGGTTAGTACTCGAGACTATGAAGGAGCAAATAGACAGCGAGGTCATCCAATAAATGGTTGGGCGCGATGCCAGCAGATGTCGAATCTGGGCGTCATAAGGCGCGTGAGATCTGGAGACGCGACGCAATCTACAAGTAGTAAAGAGCTAGCGCGTCATGCTAAATCTCAATCTCTAAGTAAGGAAAGTATTCCCGAGGGCTATTGAGCTCTTGAGAAAGCTTCTAGAACTTCCAACACGGTGACCATCCGAATTGTTGATGCAGAGAGTCTGTGCTCGTTAGAGCTGGGCTCAGAACTTCACCATGCATCTACGAAGCCTCTGCCTCACCTTCGCCAATCTGCATGCTTACACTTTGTCAACGTCTCTACTTCCTTTCCTCTACGAGACTCGAACGTTGCAAGCAAAGTCACTTTTCATAAAGGCTCGTAGACCGAGCTCTTGTATCTATCAGAACCACCGCAATTTCTGCGCTACGTCTCGATCTCGACTGCCTAATGACAAACCACGATCAGACCATAATATCCCCTTCGAAGGGATCCCGACACACCTACACGAGCCATCACCGACTCCTACTCCCTTACCTTTCTTAAAGCCTAATCGAGAGTCTACAATAACTGCGTCGGAACAATCAACATTCGATCGAATCTTTGCAGACCTAGCCCAGTCCACAGCCAAGGAAGACCCAGAAGACGAGCTTATAAACGATGATTTGGAAGATGAAGTGGAGGACGGAGCCAACCTACAAACCATCTTCGATGCCGCTATCCAGCAACTTAGTATCCGAGAAGATCGTTATGCCGAAGCCGAAGAAAGGAACCGACTCAAATTTGCCGAGCGCCCATTGGCACGAGCATTCAACGTTATCTCTGATAAAGACAGCATATGGGGCAGGTCAGGAGAAGTTGGTGACGATTACGAAGTGCTAGCGACGGCACACCGTGCACATGAGAAGAAGGTTTACGGCATGCTCGACAATGTCGAAACCGACATCGAGCTATGGCGAGTTCTGGAAACCGAAGTCTTCAGCTTGGTCGAAGTTTTCAAGGCCCGCCGGGAGAAAGAAGAGCGCGAAGCTGCCCAAGCCGCCAAAAAGCCAAAAAATGTCGTAGGCCGCCGAAAGAAGAAAGAAAAAGAAGAAGACACAAAAGAAGCACCAAACATTCTATCAACCTCAGACGCCCTCGCACCCAACGCCCTGCTCTCGATCCTCCAAGCCAACTACGGCTCCTACTGCCTACACGCCATGCGCCTTCTGCGCACGCGCTTCCTCACCTCCCCATACACGCTGTACCTCCTCCCCACCATAAAACGCCTCGGCCCCATCTCCTACGTCCTGGGCGCCAGCACCCACCTCTTCAACGAGATCCTCTTTATCAAATGGTCGCAATACAGCGACTTGCATGGCATAGCCGACCTGATGGTCGAAATGGGAGCCCAGGGTGTCGAAGCCAACGAGGTTACGCTGAGACTTTTGTGGGTGATCGGTAAGACGAGGGATAAGGGCAGGGCTGGAGAGCAAGGCTGGGCGATGAAGGCATGGTGGGGTATGGGTGGGCCGGTGGAGGGGTGGAAGAGGATCAAGGGTGTTTCGAGGAGGGCGAGGCATGAGGTATTTGAGCAGAAGCTCAGGATGGCTACGGAGCGGGGGGAAGAGGTGGGCATGGATGAGGGTGCAGAGGAGCAAGAGCGTACGACTCTGGATATTGGGGAGAATGCATCGGTTGCTGGACGAAGGAAGGCTGATGGGGCTCCTCCCATACGCAAAGTACGACTTCTTGTAGTCAGGCCCATTGGGATATAATTCTTCACTGTTCGTATATTTCTCTATACTCCGCGTCTGTTATTTGCCTTTTTGATACCCAGGGCGTAACAGACATCAAACGAAGAACCGCGCTCCCCTTGGCGTCTTCGAAGTCCTCGAGAACACCCTAGATGTTACAGCCATGTTGATTGAGATGTGCACGAAACACCCCCTCGTCCAGTCCAACGTTCAAACCCATATAATCTATGAGTGATACATCACTTTCTATTCCACTCCAATTCATCGCCATCCTATCTACCACGACGCTATAACCTCAACCCCTCCCCTTTATATCCTGACCCCCTTACTCCTCAACCCATTCACAACCCCCATCCCCTGATACCCCACCCACCTTCCCACGCCTCCCAGCACCTCATACGTTTTCCTCGCGCCCTCCAGCCTCCTTTCTAAAAACGCCTCCGTCTCTGCAAAGTCCGTGGAGGTGTCTTGCGTCATGAAGAGTTCGGCGGCGGCGTAGATGGCGCTCAGGGAGGCGCGTTTGGTGTACCAGGATGTGTCGACGGAGATATCACCAGCGAGGAAGAGGATTTCATCTGAGAGGGCGGCGAGTTCACACAACGAGGAGGGGAGGTTGAGGGGGAGGGCGAGGAGGGCGAGGGCCTGGGGGTGGGAGGTCAGGGTTGGTTGGTGGGGTGGGAAAGGAGGGGAGTGGCCCTAGGTACCTCTTGCCAGCGGTGTATGATGGGTTTATTGACATGTAGCCGTCGAAGAGTAAGAGTTCTGACATTTGCAGCAATGTTCAGAGGCAGTTCTTCGGTAGAGGGGGCATGCTGAGCGAGGGCCAGACGTTGGGTTACGAGGTGGTGGTTCACGAGGGCGAAGGCGCCGGTGGGAAAGAGATTGACAGATACGTCAAGGTATCCGGCGTCTCGAGCGCCGTGGACAAGAGCAGTGTTGGTGAAGCCATGGCTGGGGACGTGGGAGAGAGCGGCGGAAAGGATGGCGTTTTCGGTAGGGGTGAAGGGAGGGGGTGATTCATGCTCGTACGAGTGGTAATTACGGGTACATGTTGGTATTCGGCGGCTAATGGTCAATCGAAGGGTGCGAAGAAGCTGAGGTGATGCCATTGATCGGTAGACGGTAGGTAGGAGTACCTCGGTGAGTACTTCCGTAGTGAGCCCACCAACGCTTCTGAAGCTCCCGGCTCCTGTAGTTCCGTGGCGCTCTCGCTACACCGTCCCGCTGCCCTAAAATACGCCAGCGCTGTTTCGACTAGGTACCTTAAGGTATTACTCCTTACCTCCATACACATCGTCATTCGTCAAGTTAGGAGAACCCCCAAGGCGTTTGGGTCCTCGGACGCTGAATCTTAATAAATTAGATCCTTCAAACTTTCTTCAAGATCAGATGATACAGCGTTCTGCGCAATAAAAGCATTCCATTCGTCGTTCTCAGCCCTCAACGCATTGCTAACCCGAGATGATGATGATGATGACAGTAATTACTCCTTCGTCCCTCCTCAAGTACTAGGTAGGTACGGAGTACAGTATGCTTGTATATCAGCCCTAGCGGGACAACGCAACGTCAACGTCCTATTGGTCAGACGGTTAAAGTGCAATCACAGGCTTTACTCCGTCCAGCCTGAGCCAGGATTGCTAGTAGATGCCTCCTGTGGTCAAGCACGGTAAAATGCTCTGCATATCGAATGACCTGCATCATTGAATGGTCGACACCGCAAGTTGTTATCACCCTAGAACGTGTAGCTGAACGGTAATCGGCAAATTCATCTAACCCAGATGCATACTGCATGCCTACCTTGACCAATGCTATCTTAGACAGATGGAGTGGTTCACAAAAAGACTTTTTGATAAATTGTGGTCGCTTGGCAATCCCACTGGGAGCCTCATGCCGTCGGATCATCTGGTTCTGTCTGCTGCTGTAAGGTAGCCAGGAGAGATAGGATGGTGGAGATTGAGGGATGACTGTCCGGAGAGGTGATAGTTGCCGATGAACCTAAGGGCGAAGTTCATGCCGAGTTGATTAGCAGAAGGTGAACCCAAGTGGTAGAGATGCAGTAGCGAAAGATTCCACATCCCTGGTCCGCTGGATTGATTGATCAACGCACTCAGAGACCTAGGATCACGCCACGCGTGCTAACAAGATTACAAGAGTGGGCTTCAGAGAGGACATTTGGCAAGTAATCCATGGTCGTTGAGAACCACGATGCCTCAGCAAGGCCATTATTGTCTGCTGTCTGGTTAATCTCCACGCTTCGGAGATTTGTTTCGCAAGTGCTGTAGGATGCCTTCGCTGTCCTTTGCTGGCGCGTGGGTATGGAATCCATTTCAAGGTGACAGACTGACAGTACTCGAGCACCTCTTCTGGGGCTTAAAGTACAAGGAGGTACCTAAGGTTACCGTAGTACTGGAAGATCATGTGATGGTTCACTTGGCGGTGCCCGGGAAGAACGCCAAGTCTTATCGTGTTAGTAAGCCGTGCTCTAGCCCAAACTGCGGTTCGCTTCTCTTAGCGTCATTCAGAGCCTTATGGGAGATGTACAACGTTCCAATGTACTCCGTACCCTACCTACTTACCTACTCTGAATTATCCCACACCTTTTGATTATCTTTCGCTGCCACTTGCAGTCGCACACCGGTCTCTCCACGATCCTGGTAGACCACTGTTTGCCGCTTGTGCTGCCACTCGGGTCGATCGATTGGTAATTCGAGCCTGTACGGATACTGCGCCTAAGCCCCGTCCTTCCCTCAGGCCTTCTTCACCGACCAGCCTGTCAGATCATCAAGGTACGTTTCGACCCCTTAACGTGGAAAATGCGGTGATGAAAAGAGGGTTGCTGCATCCATGGTTCCTTGCGCACGAGCATTGAGGCTGACCGGGAAACCGCAATTTTGTTAGGGGGAAAAAAAAAGGGAAAGACGAAACTTACAACGGCACCACAAGGCAAAACTAGGCAACTTGGAGCTGCAGCCCCACACCCCACACCTCATCAATCTTCCCTCTTGTCAAAAACCTTCTTCCACAGACAGCCAGTCGTTCCAACATTTGAGTGGTCCGGTACTCAGTCCACGCGCTCCCGAAGCACTCTCCGAGTCGATTAGTGCTAGATATCGTTGACCGTTCCGACTAAACCCCTGTCTACCGCCTGGCTGCTCAGCGACATTTCTCGTGCACCATCACAGTCACAGTGCCTTGAACAAAGAACCCCTCGGCAATCGTACACTTCTGCTACCTTACCATCATGGGTCGGTCTCCTCCCTCTCCAAACCTTTGTACTAAGCTAGCTCATTGATGGTCTACGGCGGGCCATTGTGCCTCTGTTTCTGCTAGACTTGAAACGCGTCTACTTTGTCATCCACCTGTCTTATAGTCTACTTCTCGATGTGAGATACAAAGCTCACAATCTTGTACACAGATTCCGCGGACACCTATCGCCCTCACGCAGTAAGTAGCAAACCTTTTCTTTGGGCTGACTTCCTTTCGTGTCCGATAATTGCATGACTTGCATTGTGGAGGATGGTATTCGTGCGCGAAAAATTCCACACCAATCCCTTCAGATTTCACTGTTTTGTGATTGCCACTTAACACAGCAACAACCAAAGTTCTATCTTTGCTTTCTGAAGCTGAACGCATCCGCGTTTTTCCGAAAACATCTTTGGCTGTTTTGCAATGGTTCAAGAACCGGGTATGGAAATGACGATGAGCAACCACAATACTGATGCCTTTAAGCGGGAGAGATCACGATCGCCCAGACGTCGCTCTCGTAGCCCTCGTCGTAGCCGTCGGTCGTATTCTCCGCGCAGCCGTTCTCGCAGCCGCGAAGACTACCGAAGGAGTGAACGTCGCTCACGGTCGCCGATGAGTGGTGCCGCCGGAAGCTACGGTCGTGGCGCAGCACCCCCAGCAAGAAGTTTCGAAGAACGTGCGCAAGCAAAGGAGCAGATGATGGCTTCAGTTCGGGAATCGTCCCAGCAAGAACGTCGAGTCTACGTCGGCAATCTTTCCTACGATGTCAAATGGCACCATCTCAAAGATTTTATGAGACAAGGTAGGCTTCAAGACACTCTAATCTCTGCAGTCGCTTCCTACTATTAATCGATAGCTAACACTCTCTGCTCCAGCGGGGGAGGTTCTCTTTGCAGATGTGTTGTTACTTCCGAATGGAATGTCGAAGGTGGGCGCCAATACGTAGATGTGGCTGGTCTTTCTGGTTTTGTTTTGGTTGTTGGACGTTGGATTGACGGGTTGGGACTTTGTCCGCGGGTTATGTAGGGATGCGGGTAAGTCGTTCTCAACAACGTGTAGCTGGCTCTGTTGACAAGTAATAGGATTGTGGAATACGCAACAAGGGAGCAAGCCCAGCAAGCGGTCAATACGCTCAGCAACCAGAATCTGATGGGTAGACTTGTCTACGTTCGAGAGGTATGTGAGATATTGCTGGACCTCGGAAATGGACTTAGCCCCAACAGCACTTGAAAGTTTGAGCCAACAGAACGCTGATCCTCACTGCATCTTAGGATCGCGAAGCGGAACCGCGTTTCACCGGACCACCTCCAGCCCGCGGTGGCTATGAAGGAGGTCCACCCCGCGGTGGTGGGTTCGGTTACGGAGGGGGAGCGCCTCCTCCTTCGAGTGGTGGCCGTCAAATCTTCATCAACAACGTTTGTCTTTTCCAGCCCTTTCCTCCCCACCCTTGTTGTGGGCGTTGTTGACTTCGATGGATATAGCTGCCTTACACTGTTGGGTGGCAAGATCTCAAGGACTTGTTCCGTCAAGCTGGTATGTAATACCTGAACACTAACAGTACCTATTAATTATCCGTCAATGGAACAGTATTGACCGTTTTCATATAGCCCAGCAAGGTGCCGTTATCCGTGCCGATGTGCACCTAGGTCACGATGGTCGTCCAAAAGGCTCGGGTGTCGTTGCTTTTGAAAGCGCCGAGGACGCTCGCAACGCCATTGCCCAATTCAACGGTTACGATTGGCAAGGCCGTATGCTAGAAGTGCGTGAGGACCGCTTCCCCGTACCTCCTGGTGGCGGTTTCGCGGGTCGCGGGGGCTTCGGAGGTGGTATGGGCGGACGTGGAGGTTTCAGTGGCCGTGGAGGATACGGTGGTGGCCGTGGATCCTTCGGAGGCGGTTATGGAGGACGTGGAGGTGGCTTTGGAGGTGGCTACGGTGGTCCCCCTGCCGCTGGTTACGACGCTGGCGCTGCTCCAGGCACTGCTGTCGCCCCGCCCAATCCTTTCACTGACTTTGCTTCCTCTGGGGGCGAACGCAGCGAAACCATCTATGTTCGAAACGTAAGCCTTGTTCTCTTGCGTATTCCATCGCGCGAACGCTAATAAATCAGTTGCCTTGGTCTACGAGCAACGAAGATCTAGTGGAACTCTTCTCAACCATTGGAAAGGTTGACCGCGCTGAGATTCAATATGAGCCCAACGGACGTTCACGCGGTACCGGTGTTGTTCAGTTCGATACTGCTGAGAATGCCGAGACGGCTATATGTAAGTTTTCTCTGCTGTTTGCTGGCATTAGTATACTCACTTTTTCGCAGCCAAGTTCACCGGCTACCAGTACGGCGGGCGCCCCCTCGGTTTAACCTTCGTCAAGTATATGAATCCCAACAACGGTGATGCTATGGAAGAGACAGAAGGACCAGGAGGGATGACGCAAGATCAGATCATGTAACGACTGCCAGAATTACTTACTTACAGTACGCTCCTGCGGATCTCGACTGTCCATCTTCTGTCCAAAAGTTTGCTTTCTTAGCTAGATCTCATACCTTCACTCCAGGCTTCACTTGTCCAAGAAGGCATTTTCTCGGTAGTCGGAAAAGTGGATTCAACCTTTACTAGCTGCTGCCCGAGAACTTTACACATGTACCATCACTTTTCCTTCGTTAGCTTCTAACTGATATGCTGTCTTGCTAGGATGTGAGAGCTTCTGAATAGCCGATTAGGAAAACCATGGCTTGAACACTTCTCCATGGGCTACAAGAAAAGAATTGGGAGCACGGATCTATACTGCTAATTGTGTAGAGCGTATGTAATCACCAACGACAGTACGTGGATACCGTTCTAATTAACATTCATCTTCAACGCTGCCCCATCTCCAGCCAGCCCATCAATTTCCTTCCGCCAGCGCTCACAACCGGCTCGTAATGGGTCCGTATTCCAAATTGCCGCAAGACAGAACAGATGCAACGCCTAGTGCCACACTACAGACCAAGTCGTTGTCCTGAAATACCTTACCGCAGCTTGGTGGCTGGAGATCATGGTAGAGACTGTTTGACTATGGTTTTCCAGTGAATCTGCAGTGGATGAATTTGTTCCCCATTACCTAATCACCATATCGCAGTTTAGATCTTTACATACCGTATCCTTAACTATTTCTAGGTACGGATAAGGGTTGAATGGTGATTTAACTCGAGGATACCAGCCTTTTTTCTGCTTAGCCCATTGATTTTTTGTATATCTCATAAGCTTCCTTGCGGACCACAGCGGCATTCTTGTCCACTATTTGCGGAACGTTCATCTGCTCTACGTTACACATTTCTCGTACTCACTATTCCAAGAGTCCTAAACGACTCATCTCCGGACTCAACTGCCTCTGGGATTTCAGTGTCTCGGTGAGGTTCGGAGGAAGGTATCTCTCGGAACGTGCCTTCCTTGAGGCGAATTTCACTCCGAAGGTCGAAGAAAATTGAGCTCACCCCAGTCAATGATTCACTTCAATCCCACCTCACGATCTCGTCCCTACAATTGTATCATCCAGAGCCCCCTGTTGCTCCATGACTAGAACCTACCACGCTCCTATAGACGTGGCGACTACACTGCTACATAGTACTCACCCCTCAATTTCTTTGACAAACTAGTCGAACGCGCTCACTTGACAGTCAACGTACGCAAGCCCTTCCTATGACTCAATTGCAGAGGCTGACTTATTCCACTTAGATGGATCGCCTGCCACCGGAAATTCTCTGCTATGTTCTGGAATACTCAACGTGGGGCCACAAGGGTGAGAACGCGCCAGCATGATGAGATGGAGAAGGGAGGATGGTATTGGAAATTTCGGGAGGTGGGGCATAGGAGGGAGGGAGGGAGGGGCAGGTGGGTGGGTGGATGGATGGATCATTGGTTGCCCACTTGCCCACTTACCTACCTACCTACCTTCTATGTATGATCAGGGAAGAGAGTTGTGCTTTGCCTTCCGTTTCTGTTCAGGCGCTGGAAGGGTTGGTATGGACCTATGAAACGAGGCGGACGCTGTGGTTGTGGTTGTGGGTGGATGATGCTACGAGGAGGGGGGGGGGTGCAGTGGGTGAGGATGAAATATTGGTTGATGTGTTGTTCTGTGAGGGTGGGGTGTCGGGGATGGAGTTGTGGCTGGTGGTTGGGGGTTGGGGGTTGTGAGTCGATTGAGAGGGGGTAGGGAGAAGGGTTTGAAAGATTCGCAGAGGGCAAGGCAAGTAAGGAGCGCGGGAGGAGAATGGATGAGGCTAGCATGTCAGGAAAATGTTGTATTGAGATGGTGTGGAATCTTTGTATAGAAGAAGTGGTGGATCCAAGTATTTCCGTCTCTATTGGTAAAGGCTAATGTCTATGTGTGAGGCTTGCGCCGGACTAGATATATACCTTGCATTGCCCGTACATTGTGGACATGCTCTATACAAGGGGCATTTTGATTTATACGGGGGTCGTGCGGGCTCTGTGTGGTATGTATATCGTGGAGGATGCGGGTGCTGTCTCTATCGTTATTGATACCGAGGATGGTAAGGTGAAAGAGTCAGGCAGGAGCTTTTGTCGAAAGAAGCCGGATGAGGGCCTGAGTGGTTAGGTCACATCGCCCTCTATGAGTTTTCTGGGACGTCCGGTCGAGATGGACTCTCATATCTGTTCAGTTTTGGTTCGAAGCATCCAATGAGTAGCTATCGCCTTTCTGGAGCTTTGCTTGAGGTGTCGGTCTCGGTCAACGAGCGTGAGTGGCCAAGGTGCTGTTGTCGCGGAGATGCTGGTGATTGGGAGGTATTGTACTAAGCCAGCAGCTGTCCGCAGTTGGATGTGTACGGAAATCGAGGATGGCAAGTAACTAGCATCTGTCACCGTAAAAAGAGTGACGCATAAGCCGAGAAACATAGCCCATAAAGTAGCAATGTCGATAAAGGAACTCTGTTTGCAGGTGAAGTGCCACTCTGCGTAGGAGAGCTCGATACCAATGGCGTAGCAGTCGGAATTGGAAGAGCCGTTGTCGACGACTGGCTCGACTGTGAAGGTGATGCGTTGATGGATGTAGCCGTGGATGTGGAACCCGTGGAATGGGAAGCAGCCGCCTCCCTTTTCCCATAGTACTGCGTTGAAGCCTTCGTATCGTTCTTGGCAGTGCACCCCTCATCCACCATCTCCACCCCGGTGCCATTGTACACCACATAGCTCAACTCCCCATCCTCCCCATCCGCCAACATATACGCCTTCCCCAAATCCGGCGGATCACTGGCCGAATTCAGTGGTTCACCGAAGCCTTCCAGGTTCGAGTTGGCATTGACCGTGTACCACCATTTCCCCGTATTGCCACCGGCGGTGCTATTGTCGGTGGTATTGCCGATGCAGCGCCAGAGGTCGGTGGTGGAGTCTGTGGAGGCGCGGGAGGGTTCGAGGGCACAGAGGCAGTGGAAGGTGTCGATAAACTGGGGGGTGGTTAGGCTGGTGGTACAGTTGGTGCCGGTGAGGATGCAGCGCTCCGTCATGGAGTTGGTGGACATGATTGCTGGTTTACTACTTTTGAAGAAAGGTGTACCGTGGGTGTAGTAGAAGTCCAGGAAGACATGGTGGTATTATTTGTTGTAAGGCTTGAGCTCTTGGCGTAGGATGTGGTGCAGGATTGGGGGGCACACGACAGTGAACAGGGAAGGAACGTCTTGGCGAGAAGGATCAAACTATCAAGCCCCGTGCCAAGGCAAGATCCTGGGGGGCTAAGGTGGTACGATTAGCCGAGCCGAGGACGGGCGCCAATCCTTCTTCATCTGACGCTGTATTGGAGTATGTAATGAATCTTGCTCTAGTTCTTACAGAGTCAATCGATCACAGCTATAGGATGGAACAAAGCCCGTGTTTCAACGCGTATCCCAATTCATACCAACGAGACAGGTGTCTTCTCAGAGGAGAGGAGAGTATATAAGCCGAGGGTGTTGCACCTAGATGAACAATGATGGTTTGGTGTATCGTAGAAACCGCAGCTTCGAATTCGATACATGACATCATGCTAGTAAATGCTAATCATCTCATCCCATCTCAACTCATCCCGATTTGGAAGTGGGAAATGAGAGGGTGGATACTGGACGTGGGAATTAAGCGACGGAGATAAGCTGCATATAGTTATATTATGTACAATGTTACAGTATTAGAAGACCGGCCCCGTTTTCTTTATCGTCGCCGTGTGGCCGATTTCGGTCGTGACTTCGTGGTAAGGATGGCATAGGTAGAGTAATGAGAGTATCGTTGCATTGAGCGAGCCATGCTACGTCGTAAGATATCGTGATGTCCTCGTAAAGTTCTCAAAAGCTACAATCACCAAACGCCACGCCCAACCAGTTAAGGATTAATGACTGATGTACTGGAAAACCGCGCTGACCGCCGTATCTTCCGTCTCCTGCCTCAGCAAGAGGTCTTGGATCTTGCCTAGCGCACCCGCTGCCCCGTCGTTAACAAAGTGATTCCAGCTGCTCGTGTCACCGTACAGCATGGCAGGCGCTTTCATCCATTGCTTGCCGTCCGGCTTGCATCGCTTGCACTTGAAGGTATCGTGGGTATCGCTCGTGGTCCCCGGCTTGAATTGAAACAGCTCCCGTAGCGAGTCCAGCGTAAAGTGCCGCTCAACATCTTCGGCAGAGTCGACGACACATGAGGACAACGACTGTTTGTGTGACTGGCGTTGAAAGATCTTTTCTTCAATGGTCCCCGTGGCGATGAACCGATAGACGAAACAGTCCTTTTTCTGCCCGTCACGCCAGACTCGTGCCAGAGCTTGCTGGTCGGCCGCCGGATTCCAGTCCGGATCGAAAAGCACGAGGCGGTTGGCCCCGATGAGATTGAGACCGCATCCACCGGCTTTGCTGCTGAGGAGAAAGACGAATTCAGAGCCTTCCGGGTCGTTGAACTTATCGACGAGCTTCTGACGCTTGTTAATATTCATCGTGCCGTCGAGGCGAAGGCATCCGTAGTTGCGGGAGCGACAAAGCTTGTCGAAAATGTCAAGGGTTTGAGTGTAGTTGCTGATCAACACAATCTTGTCGTTGGTGTCTTGTCTGATTCGAGCAAGCATACGGTCGAGGACTTGCATCTTGCCCGAATACCACGTCTTCACCTCTCGATCTCGACCTCTTGAATCCTTGTGGACATAGTCGTCCGGAAAATATTTCTCGCTACCAGGAAGATCGGACGACAATTCAAGGAGGTCTGGGTGGTTGCAGAGTTTCTTTAGCATGCCGATTGCCTTTAGTGGCTGGCTTCCCTTTCCTCTGAGTAGGCTCTTGATTTCTGGGCTTTGGATAAAATGATTGTATAGATCCCTCTGAAAAGGTGCAAGGTTGCAGAACACAACATGTTCGTACTTGACGGGTAGGTACTTGGAGAGAATGTCGTTCGTGCGGCGAATGATGAATTTGTTCACTAGTGTTAAAAGCTCTCTAAGACAATCATCACCCTTCTTTCGGTCTGCATCGGTACCCGCACCGTCACGACCCCTCAAGATTGGTATTTCGTACTTTTTGCGGAAATCGTTCCGAGTCCCCAGGAGGTTTGGATTGGCAAAGTTCAGTAGAGAGAAGTACTCCATCAAGTCGTTTTGGATGGGGGTTCCAGATAGTATCACCCGACGGTCGACGTTGAGACCGTTCAACGCCGTGAACGTTTGAGACTCGCCATTTTTCAGCCGATGTCCTTCGTCGCAGAGAAGTAAACCGATGGGGGTGCCCTTCAATTCGTCCACGTTGAGCCGAAGTGTTTCGTAGGACACGATGAGCACAGGTCGTACCACTGCTCGGCCACTTGCAATTGCCCATTGCCTAAGCTGAGAAGTAAGTTCGGCTTTCGAAGCCTTTCCGTCCACTGCAAATGGCGTGACGGCATCCGGGCCAAGCCATTTTACTTGTACCCGTCAGCGGAATCCTGACACATGTGAGGAACTGTACTGACCCAGCTCGTTGGCCCAATTTCTCACTAAAGTTGAGGGACATGCTATGACGCATTTCTGGATAGTGGACTTTCCAGCCTCGGAAGACTGTTTGAGTAGTGTCCACATGAGTGCAATGCATTGAAGCTATTAAAGTAAGCAAGCATGGTCGAAAGAGAAGAAGAGCAATACCCACGGTCTTGCCCAAACCCATCTCGTCTGCCATGATACATCCATTCGCTTTGGGATCAATGAGGCCCGTCGTGCATCTATATAGGAACTTCGCATACAATATATCAGTGTTTCGTTCAAGTCTCCCTGCGTTCGATGCCCACCTTGACACCTTCAACCTGATGAGGTCTAAGTACTTTCGCCAGCTTTGGATCAATGACAACTGGTATCTTCGGTTTATCATCCACCTTTTTCTTCAGTCCCAATATATCTGCCAAGCTCTTGTGCATGATCGGGATATCCAACTTTGGCTGCTCCTCTTCCCCATCCACTTTCTCCCCCGCCTCAATTGTAACAGGCCTATCATCAACCGTAGGGTCATAGAGGACAATTGCAAACTCCCCACTAGGATCATGTAGTGGCTTCGCTATGAAAACGGCCCCGGTTCTCATACCCAACGTAGGAGCCGGTCGAAAGGGATTGTAGGCTCCAGATTCTTTATTGATCAAAGGTACAGCAAACCGCTGGCGGAACAATGCCTCCTTGTCCTTTACCTTGAAAACCGGAAACTTGTTTATATCACGATTTGCCAATGCAAGACGGTCCTCGTTGGTCCAAGGCTTCTCCCCATCCTCGACACTACCATCTGCGTCCGCATAGCTGACCTTCCGCTTCTTCCTTGCAGGCTTCTCGGATGCGCGAGTCGGAGTGGCTGAACCAGGGCATTTGAAAGGTCGAACAAGGCGGTCAATAGATTGCGGGCCTGCTGCATAGAGTCTGCAAGGTGTGTGAGATTTTGAGATGTTTTCCTTGTCAGTGGACGGTGTCGAGGGTTTGGGTCTATGCCTGTAATAGGACCGTCAAACGGGGTATTCGAGGTTATAATCCAAGGAATAGCTCACATTGAATACAATCCTCCGTTAGGCTATCTAAAACCTCGAACTTTTCTTGCTAAAGCAGATATTCAAGTATCATCATCTGGTGAATAATCTGTTAACGCACGGTTGACGCGCTTTTCGCCACAATCATGACGCGAAATCGCGAAATCACGTGATTATGCTTTCAAGTCCGATTCAGTGATCTAGCTTCGACATTTTATCGTAGTTACCGTGGTAGTTTCTTCATGCACTGTCAATGGGTCTTGAGAATACCATATCAGATGACTTCCACCATCGGAAAACTTTTAGACTAGCTCGCTGGTGGAGGTGTCATTACTGTTGTGTAGCACACATAGATAGAAACATCGAAACTTTGAATCGTTCAAATCTTCAGGTACCGGAGAATAATTGGTAAGATAAGCTCCTTGGGTTTTGATCTCTATATGCTATTGCACTATGTGGCTTTATTCCAAATCAAAGCTCAGTGTTGGTATCATCATCCCACCACCCTTTACTCCATCTCCCCATCCGTGACCATTGATAAACATCTAGTGGTGCTTGTCCATACCAAGAGCACCTTTGAACTTATCACCGCTGGATGATTGTCAGCAATGGATTTGTTTGTTGGGGGTCTGAGTGTGAGCATACATGCTCTCGGCACTGCCTCCATGAACCTCACGATCGGATGCACGGCCCGTTTTGTCCATCATGGACTGCGAGGCTGACTTGTCATGGTCGGGTTGTACGCCACTGTAGCTCAAGTTAGACGGTGGTCAACCTTGGGTTAGCATGGAGCATGGAACACTGTACCGAGCAGTCTTGTCCATGGTGTCAGTGATGCCTTCCTTCATCTTTTGTTGTGTAGACTTGGTGGAGTCGGGGGTCATCTTCTCCCCCATTTCTGCGGGGTATTAGTGACCAGCATTTCGAGATGCGACCTCAAAAGACAGCGTACTGGTGTGAGCATCTTTGCGGAATGTATCCGACATGACTGCGTATGGCTGAAGGTTCGGTCTGTGTTTGGTACGTGTTTAGTTGTATTTGGTGTAGGATCTAGTTTGATGTTGTTGGGAAATAGAGGAGGAACAAAGTTGAAGTAAATAAATAGGTAGAGCTGTAGCTTCACTCACCGACTCAACCCCTCGATGACGTCGAAGCGCAGGGTCCGGGTGATCAAACAAAAAGCTGAAGCTAAACCCAAGGCAAACGCCCTTGCCTCCAAGCTGCCTTGGCGTCAAATTTTGCTTGGAGCGGCTTCATTTGGACAATACTTCAATGACGTATCGTTTTGACATATGCATGGGAAGGTAGGTAGGCAACACACAGAATTCTACGATAACGATGCGACCAAGGAACAGGGCAAGGAACAGGTTACCCCCCATGTGTTGATCACTGCGAGTATTTCATGCATGTCATAAAGTACTGTAGGTACCTTAGATACCTTACAGTATCAGTCTGACACCCATTACTCTCTATCTCGGCCTCACGAACGACCTTATGTGGTACACGGATATACTTGGGGGATTATCCACCGGGTGTGACTACCTGCTTATTTCATAGTCTGTTATCAACTTGAGCTGTCATTCCTCTAAAACGCTTGATTGGCATTAGATATCCTGAAGAGTCGCATCACATACTTCGATATTCTCCCTTTTAGTGGCAGTGTTTCTTTAAACACGTTGCCTTTTCTTATTTGCATATTGTATTATTTTTCTAGCTTCTGAATAATGTAGTTGTTTCACATACAATTCGGCTGGCAACGAGATTCATCTGTACGTGATGTCGACTACGAACCTTTTGATTCTATTCTGCGTCCGAATAGAAGTCAGAAGAGTCAAGAGATCTCAATTCGACGCAGTTCGAACGATGTTAGAACGTTGCGTGATCAGGAAAGTCGTCGTGCAGAGTTTTCACTCACGCGACAACATCTTTCTCTAACAGTCACAATCGATCTACGAAGAAGATTAATGACATGTCGATGTCAGTAAGAGATGAAAAGATACTACTAGTGAAAAAGACAACTCAGATGAAGAGTCTGCGAGTTGTGACTACAAGTGATCGAAGAATTTGCGACTCGTCGACTGCGTCGATATCGAAACGTCTTCATCACATCGACAATGTCGTCGAGTAATTGATGAAAAGATATCAGATAGAATAGTCGTCTCAAGTATTGAGAGACGTGACTACAGTGCTCGAAGAAGTAGTGACTCGTCGATCACGCTGATATACTGAGAAGACTTGAGCTCATCTTCTTTACTTGACGTCAAGTCAATCATCTATTCACGTGAAAAATCGAGAGCTCAAGAGAACGATCAGAACGCATTCTCTTTCATCGATCAGAGTCAAACATCGAACGATTGCGATCGCACGTCTATACTAACAATTCATTCAACGTCTACGTGACACAAGTCAAATCAAGAGAAGAAAAGAATTACTCAGTACAATCACACTCTATCTTCTCATCGTGTGCATCTCTCTTTCATCACATATTTCTCTGCTCAATGAATGACAATCATTGAGTAAGAGAACACAGCTCTACGTACGTTACAATCACGAGCATCACGGATGCGAAGGAAACGTCTTTCGTCTTCGGATCGAAGATCGAATCGAAACATCGTTGTATAGAATACCGTCAATGAAGAGCAGAGCAAAGACGATGCGTCATAATCAAACAGCACAGACACTCTCATCAAGAGTTTACTCGAGCGTCACGCGCTGAATAGAAGCTATAGGTTCATTACTTGGTAACACAGTGTCAATCTCATTGTTTCGGCTGCGCGAAGCAGCCGTATAGACGACGAGTGGTTTTCTTCCCCAGAGGGTTTTGTCCACTCGATATAAATAGCATAGAGTCCCCCATGGGTCGGGCCTAAACCGATGTCACAAGGGTGTATGAATTACAATCACAATCACAATCACAATCACATACAATTCTCTGAATGCGAATATTTCATGCAGCTTACTCAAGACAACAGATTGATCCCTCTGGCAATGCTAGCTATGCCGGCCCCCCCTTCAAGCTTGTACTGCATAAAGGCTTTGAGCATACGTACAATTTCCTGCGTTAGCTGTGACTACTTTCGTCATCGGAGATTTTCGGCAGGTCGCTAGTTGAAAGGTGACTGCCAGGGTCTTTCAAGGCGAACACCATGCTGGCATCGGAATTACCGTACTCAACGTCCTCGAAGTACTGTTTGGGCTCCTATCAGATTATCTTCAGCGTAGTACAAGAGAAAGGATCAGACATCCAAAGCGAATGAACAATGTCCCTTCGTCAAGACCTGAGTTGCCAGCGAGGGCGCAGTCCTTGTGTACTTAGATGAAATTTTCGATCATTAGTTATATCAGCATTCGTGCGATTGTGAGGAGATTTCGAAAAGAGGAGAGTATTGAAAACCCGCGAGTCATGGTCAGGTTCCCAAAGACACTACATGCAAAAGCAAAGGCAGCGAGAATAGATGGATGTAAACAAGATAGATATTATGCGGATTCTGTTTCTATTTCCCTAAAGCGTTCAAGGGGGCACGGTGGCGGCAACCCTTATCTTGGTAGCGCGCGATCAAACCAATCCTGTAGCCGTGCAACAAACTGTCGTCTCCTCATACATATTGGCATTGATTTCTCACCCACAATAATTTGCATTGCTCTTCACCTTTCCACCATGATAGGGAGGAAACGAAAGATCTTCTGAGTTGTAGAGACAGACTACAACACACGAAGACGTCCATCCTCATATTTTCCAGGGATCAGGACATGCTCATTTTGATGATTGGCACCTTCAAGAATTGCGGGAAAGGGAAAAGGAAGAATTATGCGTCCCAGTAACTGTAAGCGACCTTGCGCCATCTCCGAATTGGCGTCTGCGCTTGGCAGCACCACCGTTCTGGACACGGTGTTGGGACTTGGGATCGCAGCAGCATCATGCACCTGGTGAACTTTAACACTTGTGCATCCACCACTACTGCTGTTTTCGTATCTCCCTCCAAGCCATGACTAGAGTCTCAAACGGGAAGTTTGCAGTTGACAGGATCTGGCGGCATCTCAGGCACAGGCTCTTCACCACTACTTTATTTACACCGTACACAAATCCAGTCTACAATTGTGACTGTAACGTCGGTTTGGCTTTCCACACGCCTACCGTTGGTCCGTTGCTCGGAACGGTCCTCTCAGCGGTGGCGTACTAGATTAACTGTCGAGCGTCTTCTGGCCAATGGACAAGTATGCGTACCTGTTGACAGCGCTTGGATCCGCTACCGAAGGAGTGTACAATACGGCTGCTTCCGCTGTACCTGTGCTAAGGCACTGTATTGCCTTGACGAATCAAGTGGTTGCCGAAAGCTTGTTGGTTTATGTCGTAGCCCTGTATATTGGGTCCATTGCATTCTGCCGTCACTCGCCGTCTGGGAGGGAAAGACCTGGGCGAACTCTCTTTCTCGGCAATCACCTTGTGTCAGACGCAGGGACCGATAATGTTCAGCAAAAGGGGGGATGATCTCTCAAATCTTATGCACATTCGACTATCTCGAACCCACGCCTCTGGATACTCACATGGCAGATTCGATCTTGATGCCTCGATGAACTATGAACTAGGATCCTTGCAACTTCGAGGTTTCACAACATGAGTATTGCATATAGGGACTCGTTGTGGATGTCCTCAAATATTCATTTCTTGTTTTCGAATTTGTCAAATAGTTCGAGACTTTTTTTGATTGGGTATCCCCATACTAAAACTCGAATATCGTTCTGAAACTCTGATTTGGCGTTTCTGTTAGCGTTTTCCTTAACACACCTACTTCAGAATTCTCAACACTAATTATCAATGCGGCCTCCCGCTAATAACTCACGACCTTGTGCTTTGTGAACCCCACCTGCAAATGCAACCTGTTCCAACCCTCGTTGATCCTCATCATCATCGTTTCCTACCTCTACTCTACCTTCGACGTCATGGCAGACACGACGGCAGCACTCTCCAAGTGTAATGAGAACCAACAGACGATGCTCCTAAGTCTGAGCTGGGTGTTCCTTAGTGTTGCCATCTTCGCAGTGTCTGGTCGTCTGTACGTCAGACTGGGTCTACGCAATGGCATCAGGGCAGATGACTATACAATTATTGCGAGTCTTGTATGTGATCCTGCTCTGTACATAGCTTGCAGTCCTGGTAGGGCGAGCTACTAATTCAGTCCCAGGTTGCCGCTATCATTGGCACAGCATTTCTAACGAAGTTAATCTATACCGGCGTTGGGAGACACATCTACTGCGTACCTGCCGAACAAATTCCGATAGGTATCAAATGGAGTATCCTGGCGCAGATTGTCAACGTGATTGGTATCGGACTGGTCAAAGTCTCTGTGATTCTTTGTGTATTACGGCTTATCGACAGAGCAAGGAAGCAGCTCAATGTGTTCCTCTGGATCCTCGTTGGTTTCGTCTCGGCCAGTCACCTTGCGCAGGTTCTTTTGTTTCTTGTCCAGTGCAGGCCCATGGCAGCTATTTGGGATCCTCACGTCCACGGGAAATGCTTTTCCTCCCATGTCACATATCTTGCTGGGTACATTGGTTTCGGTAAGATGGCTCAAAAGCAAGGAGTGAACATTTAGCTGACACATTACTACCCCTAAAGGCCTCGACGCTTTCACGGATATAACATGCGCAGGCATACCCATCTTTATCATCCATCGGCTTCAATTGAATAGGCAGACAAAAGTGGCTCTATACTATGTAATGGGCCTTGGTGCCCTTACCGCCAGCTGCGCCATCGCCAAAGCCGTGCTTTTGAAAGGGCTATTCTCAAACGACTACACGTGGACCATCGTTAAGCCAGCCATATGCACAGTTCTAGAGCATCTGCTCGGAATCGTTATTGCTTCGGTCCCTGCCCTGAAGCCACTGTTCAGCAGAAGACTCTACGCGGCTACGTCGTCCGGAAATTCTAGTGGACGTTCTTTCCGTCAACTACTCAACAGTGGTGGCAGCACACCGCCGCAAAGCACCTTTGCTGGGGATCGCACCGGTGCCAATGGCCAAAGGATACCCCTCGATGACAAGAGTATCACGAAGACGACCGACTTTTACCTCAGTACAGAGCAATACCTAGACATGGGTGATCATGGGGACTCTCCATGGCCCATGCCCAAGTCCCCGGCACCACCTCTACCAGCGAAGAAGAAACATCGAATGTCAATGGTTTGATTCGGACGAGGCTGTAATGTGGATACGAACAGATGGCATAAACTCTATAGTTAGCGAAAGGCGTCTTGCTAGGGCGGGATAATGCATGTGGAGAGGATCTTACTACATGATAGGATAGAGCACTACTGGCGCAATAAGGTAGACAAACATTCGGCAACGTAGAGACGCAGCGTTACCGCGAATTCTTGCCATGCATATGTCATTTCTTCATGGCGCATAAGCAGGGATAGGTCGCCGATGAGAGGCAAGCCAACCATCGCGTAGCACCGTAACTTTCGCCATAAACGTTGACCGTATTGAGCGACATGCTCGACTGCAAAATCGTTCAAACTAGGAACACTTCTCTGCATGACCTTCTGGTCTCGGCCACTGCAGGCCTTCCCTTCTTGGCCTTACACTATCGATAACGGGATGCGCAGGACATCTCCACACGCAGCCCCCCCCCCCAGTTTTCGATACTTGCAGCAACCTGCGGGATCGGGTCGTTGTTATCTATAGGTACCCGGTGCTGGGGAACGAGACCCGGCTCCCCCCGTACAGGCGGAGAAGTTTTAAAATGTTGTGGGTGCTTGCATGAAGGAAAAGTATTGGGAGTTGACGATAATGAAAGTCAACTTCTGCGGGCCACCAAAGCTTGTTGGTACCTTCTATCGTGTTCTCGATTTAATGTTGGCATAGTTTTCGCTAATGCGGACACGGAACTATTGGTTCCACGATTCTGGTCAGTGTTGATTGACAGGTCATTGGGAGCTTTGCTGTACCTGCAGCGTCCTCACGTGACCCGGATTTTCGGTAGAATCTCCCCCCCTTGTTGAACTACGCGAACACCCACGACCTCCACTATCCCAAGTCGAATGCTACTCATCAATAATATGCGGGCTTCTAGGAACTCTGGCTTACGCTCCGTAAGGTCTGCTCTCTCACTCTCAGAAGTCTTCCCACCTAAGGAAGCGAGCTTGTTGGAAGACCGTCTCTAGCCGAGTGTTCATCAGCTGAGTCAACGATAGCGAATGGCCTATTGATCGTCGCTCTCTGTCTAACATGCCATTTCCTTTTATCAAATTTGCAATAATCCATTTCACCCGAGACTGTCGAGTCCCATGCTTGCTCACAACTGCAACCACTGGGCCTGTGTAGTGATCATCCGAACCTACCTTATTATCAATTAGTTAGGGCCGCCATCTATTGGTATATGAGGGTCAGAGCGAATATGTGCATATATTGACTACCTATCTAGTAGGTGAACTACGGAGGAAGGAAGAAGTGGGAGGAAGGTAAATACCCTGAATCCCCTGAATCCCCTAGCGCCAGCCCTATAGGGCTCGGAGCGGAGATTACTAACCACAGGGGTAACAGTACTGTTCTCTGTTTCCAACACTCCCTCTTAGGAATTGAAGCTCCATATGAAGCTATTCAGACCCTCTACTGACTGTATATCCATGCTCTTTTACTCGCCGGCGCCATGCTCGGCGGCAGCGTCGTTGCCCGACGCTAGTCTCATGACTGACCTGGACCTTAGGAATTTGCCTGAGTTCAGGGGCTTGGTTAGGCCGTCGGCCATCAATTGATCGGTGGGTATGATTGCTCCCTCTTCTACCTTATTCCGGACATAGTGATACGACGTATCAATGTGCTTAGCCCGGGGGTGATTGACGGGATTGCTACCCATTTTTATAGCCGGCGAGCTCCCTCTATATGGCGAGTTCCCTCGTAGTTCAAGAACTGACATTTCAAGCTCTTGTCATCGAGTTTCCGGCGAGCTTTCTTGACTCCCTCCATTTTGGAAGGTTCATATCGAAGCCCCAGCTCAGCAGTACCGGCTGGGTAACAAACGATGTTTTCTATCGGGACTAGCTCTAGTCCTGAAGGCGAGCTCTCATTGTTCCCTTTCGGAACTAGCTCTAGCCCTGAAGGCGAGCTTCTATTCGTGGGGCCAGCAATCAGTCAGCTCCCTCTTGTGGGGTCAGCAATCAGCCAGCTCCCTCTTGTGGGGCCGGCAACCAGCCAGCTCCCTCTTGTGGGGCCGGCAATCGGTCAGCTCCCTCTTGTGGGGCCGGCAATCGGTCAGCTCCCTCTTGTGGGGCCGGCAATCGGCCAGCTCCCTCTTGTGGGGCCGGCAATCGGCCAGCTCCCTCTTGTGGGGCCAGCAACCAGCCAGCTCCCTCTGATGGGGCCGGCCGGTTTCACAACCAGCCAGCTCCCTCTTGTGGGACCGGCCGGTTCAGCAACCAGCCAGCTTCCTTCATATGATGATAGGCTGTGCATCCTAATGTATGTAGGTAGCTAAGGTCAGGCTTCTTGCCATGCCACGTCTCATAGGGAGTTAGGTCCAACGCAGTGGTAGAACTTCTGTTTTTTGAGGTAGATGACAGTCATTACTGTCTCCCCTCATAGTCTTGTAGGCAATTTGGCGCTAGTCAGCATAGCGCGAGCTCGTTCAAAAAAGGGTGCGAAAACATCGCTCTGCAAGTCCATTTTGACTCGGGTTATATGATGCCGTCGGCTCCCATTTGACCTCATCGGGACTAGCTCTAGTTCTGAAAGCGAGCTCTCATTGTTCCGTATTGAAACTCGAGCTTCATTCATATGATGAGCTCTCTTCTATGATGATAGGCTGTGCATTCTAACGTATGTAGGTAGCTAAGGTCAGGCTTCTTGTCATGTCACGCCTCATAGAGAGTTGACGTCTGATTGCTTTGATTGGGTGAGCTCTCTAATTGCCAGGTGTAGAGTAGTAAGATTCGACTGGTCGTATTGATCCTTTAGAATGGCCCACATAGCAATCTCTATGTTGTCTACGTGTATTCTAGGTTTCTGCTCGATACTGAAGTTAATCATACCGCAGGCTCTGTCGTTCTTATCTTCCCAGTGATTAATAGCACTGACGTACTCCTTTTTGGCTGCTGCCGTGGCGTTGGGATCCGGGATTTCCGATTTCTCCAGCTTCCCTTCCATGACTCATAACCCCGCTCCCCTTTAGCTTAGGGACCCGATAGGTCTTCGAACCTTCCATTGTGGTTGAGGTATGGGGGTTTTTTGGTGGAATATGGTCGATAGAGGAATTTCCGCCGATTTTGGTGACAGCGAGTTCGATGCTTCAGCTTCTGCCCTTAGGTTTGTTTGCGGTAGCGGAATAGAGCTAACCCGGGCTCATAACCTATTGGTATATGAGGGTCAGAGCGAATATGTGCATATATTGACTACCTATCTAGTAGGTGAACTACGGAGGAAGGAAGAAGTGGGAGGAAGGTAAATACCCTGAATCCCCTGAATCCCCTAGCGCCAGCCCTATAGGGCTCGGAGCGGAGATTACTAACCACAGGGGTAACAGTACTGTTCTCTGTTTCCAACACCATCTTCTTCCACTACTTGATTCGCGTCTGCGCACTGTGTTGTGCCATGGACTACGTGCTTACGAAACAGAGCTGCATAAGCTGGTTTTCACAGCTTCTCGCCGTGGCTGTCTTAGCAGGGCTTTCCGTTGTACGTACTA
>JAABUH010000513.1_pt1 | contig 56644 bp, 52 predicted proteins | sample 5559121 | NCBI WGS metagenome assembly JAABUH01 (sample SAMN10711871, study PRJNA513364) | rock metagenome | isolation source: Antarctica rocks | place: Antarctica: Victoria Land, Battleship Promontory nord | collected 2015-12-28 | reverse complement strand
GGGTGCGCCACAAGAAAGTTCCCCCTACGCAGAGCGGGGCAGGAGCAGTGGACGTTGAGCGGGGGAGGGTTTGGGACGCGGCGCGGCGCGCAGGGGCGCGGCTGGCGCGGCTGGCGCGGCGACGCACGGCGATCCGGCGGACACGGGGGGGTGGGGACGGCGGGACGCGGCGCGGCTGCGGCGGCCACGCGCGGAGTGGAGGGGGAGACATCCTCCGTCGGCGGCCGGTACTGGTCGGGATGGGTCTGCCAGAAGGCGGCCCACCATCCCGAGCGGTGCACAGCGCGCAGGCTGGCGATGGCCTGGCTGCCGGGGACGCCCCAGCGCATACCGGCCTGCGTGAGCCGCGCTTCCACCACGCATTTACAGGAACTCTCCACGGCCCCCGAGCCGATGGGCAACTGGCGGGCGACAAACTGCGGATAGTCCATGCGCGCCGCGTTGCGCGTAAAATTAGGTCCGGGCGTCGTCGATGGCCTGCACGGCCTCCTCCGTCGTCGGCGTCAGCGCCGTGAGCACGGGGGCCGCCCCGTGCTGGTAGAGCTGATCCGTGAGCGGCTCGACCCAGGCCGCCGCCCGTAGGCTGCCCGCCCCCTGGAGCGCGTGGCCCACCGCCCACAGGTAGCCGTCGGCGTGGTAAATGTCCGCGATCTCCCCCACCTCCACGCCCGGCAGGCCCAGGAAGGCGCGCGCACGGTCCCAGATCCAGCGGGCGCCGTCGGCCAACACGACCACGGTGCGGACCGCCGGTGTGCCCAGGCCGCGCCGCCGCGCCTCCACATAGACCCGCCACCAGCAGTCCTCCGCCTCCTCGGCCCCCACCCCGTAGCTCGCGGGCCCCCAGGCCAGATGCGTGCGCTTGCTCTCGGGGTCGGTATACACCTCTGGGCCGAGCGGGGCCACCGTGGCGACCTTCATCTCGTGTCACCCGGCCCCCTGATGCACCAGCACCCCGTCCACCTCCACCGCCAGGATCGTCGTGTCCTCCGCGCACTGCACCTCGTCCTCCGTCCAGACTAACTGGCCGCGCTTGGCGCGCGCGATCGCCGCCTGCGTCTGCGCCTCGGCCGCCGCCCCGATGCGCTCGGCCAGACGGCGCGCCGTTTCGTCGCTCAGCGTGGCACCGAGCGCCTCCTGGACCTGCTCCGCTGCTGGCGTGAAGGTCGCGTCTACCGCGGCCCGTGCCACCACCCGCGCTAACCCCGGCGAGACCTCTCCCGGCCCCAGCCCCAACGCCGCGTCCAGCGGCGCCGCGCCCCGCGTGCACGCCGCGCACCAATAGTAGGCGCGGCGCAACGTATAATCGCCCACCAGCCCCACGAGGTCGCGCGGGCGCTCCCGCCGCTTGAGGGCACCGTGACACCCAGGGCAGCGCGCCGGACGCGGCAGCAGATGGTCATGGGCCGCCGCCACCCGCTCCATCAGCCCGCCCAGGATCACACGACCCACCTGTTGGACGCATTGCTCCAGCGTTGCCAGGTCTGCCGTCAACACCTCCGGCACCACCGCCTCCAACGCTTCCCCCACCAGCACCTGCATCTCCTGTATGATGGCGCTGGACAGCTCTGTTCTGTCCATGTGTACTCTCCGAGGGGCCGCTGTGGAGATGTGCCTGCATCTCCGCCCCTCGGTAGGGTACCGCCTTCCGCACGGCGGGAACTTTGCTGTGGCGCACCCGAGGGTCTTTGTCTCCTTGACATCCCTTCGCCGGCGCGTTACGCTAGTTTTAGTAATTTTTCGGTAAACTTGCGGTGCGTGCTCTTGAGCGTCCGCACCAGGGATGACGCGTGCTTTTGGACGAGTGATACTGTCACACGTCTGCCCTCGCGGCAACGTCCGTCATGATCATGTGCGGGACGGCGAGCCCGGTGGGGCGGGGGCGTGTCAAGGGCCGCTGCGCTTGCCCCCTTGACACGCCCCCGGTCGGCCTGTTGCGGCGGCTGCGCCGACGGGGAGGACTCAGGATGGGCGAGGCCGGGCGACCTCCCCGTCGTCTCGCCAGCCTAACAGGCCGACTCCCCCCACCTCGCGCCGGGCAACCGCGGGGGACGGCCTCGGGGGCCGGATCTGGGATGGGCGAGGTGGGTGCCGACGTCTGACACTACCTGCTGTCTCCAAAGGGCGTTTTCCTCTGGGGAGGCGCGTCCTTTGAGTTGGGAACGACAATACCCACAAACTAGTAGAAACTAGCGTAACATCGGATAGGGTACCATGGCGATCAAGGAGCGGCGTATTAAATGCGCCTCCTGTAGGGAGCGAGACACGATGATCCGGGGCGAACGTGGCCCGGTGTCCAGGTACTGCGACGCGTGCCGCGAGGAGGTCAAGCGGGAGCAGGCCCGGCTGCGTGTCCAAGCCATGCGCGCCCGTCGCCGTCGCGATGGGTGAGAGGGCGACCGGGGAGGGAGGCGCGGACGCTACCCGCGGCGCCTCAGCCGACCCACGTCCCGATGAGGGCCGCGAGCAGCCCGACGACGGGCAGCGGGAGCTGACGCGCGCCGATGTCGGCCGGCCGTGGGCGCCGCTCGTAGGGGCGTGCCGTCACTTTGCGCCACTGCTCATCGTCGAGTTCCCACAACTCGAGCTGCGGCGATGTATACGGGGTGTGGTAGAGGTGCGGTGCCTCCACGGCGCGCAAGCGCCGGGCGCGCCGTGGACCGCGCCTCATGACCGTTGACGTTTTTGGGAAGACGAGGCTCCTGACCCCGGAGGTGCATTCCTTCGCTTGGTAGCCAGTGCCCCGAGCGGTTGACATCTCGTCAGCGGAATGTTACGCTAGTTTTCGATGAAACCAGCGTAACACGAGGTGAGGAGCGATGGCGCGCAAGGAACGGCGCATCACATGTGCGGCGTGTGGGCAGCGCCACACGGTGGTGCGCGGCGAACGCGGTCCCGTCACAGCCTACTGCGATTTCTGCCGTGAGGAACGTCAACGGGAGCAGGCACGCCAGCGCGTCGCGGCCATGCGCGCACGCCAGCGCGCTAACGGATGACACGGCGCGCTGGCGTGCTGGTCATCCCTCCGCTTTATCCGACCCGCCACCCCAGGAGAACTGTCAGCAGCCCGACAACCGGGAGAGGGAGTTGCCGCGCGCCGTTATCCAACGGGTGCAGGTGCCGCTCGTAAGGCCGCGCCGTCACCTTGCGCCACTGCGCGTCGTCCAACTCCCACAGTTCGAGCTGCGGCGAGGCGTAGGCGGTGCGGGAGATCTCTGGATCGGAAACCGCGCGCAAGCGCCGCGCCTTCCGATCGTAGCGGTAGGCGTACCGCGCCAGCAGCACCTCCCGGTGCGCGATGTGCAGGCGTCCCTCGTAGAGCCAGATCGACACGCGCGTGCGCGAGAGCCCGCGTTCGGCCTAGATATAGAAGCGCTGCACGCTCACGTAGCCGCGTCCGTTGACGACGCGCTCGACCTGTACCTCATGGAGCGCCCGCTGCAACGCCCCGGCCACGATCTCACCCCCACGGACCCAGCCGAGCACGGCGACCGGCGCGCGTAGCCCATCCTCCCGTTCGCGATGCGCCCAGTGCGGCGTCGTGTTGAAGGTCTCGACGAACGCGGCGTGCCGCTCCTGCACCTCGGCGAAGCCCTCCGCTTGCTGGAACGCCACCTCGGAGAGTCGGAGTTGCACCTTGAACTGAGCCTCGGCGAGATCCTGCCACGGCTTGCCTTTCTCGATGTGGCACACCTCAATCCCCAACGCGTCGAGCAGCCCTTCGTAGGCGTCGGAGGTGAAGACGGGCCTGTTGTCCGACACGAGGCCCTCGGGCTGGCCGTACTCGCCCAGCGCGGCGGACAGGAGTTGGAGCACGGCGACAGTGTCTTGGTGTTCCGTGGCCATGCCCGCCAAGATCTTGCGCGAGTACCCCTCGAAGATGCACAGCGAGTACGCTCAATGGTCGTCGTCGTCCAGGCGCACCAGACAGCGGAAGTCCAGGAACCAATAGCGATGGCGATGCGTGGGCTCGTAGGGCATCTCCTTGATGACACCGTCCGGGTCTGATGGATCGGGCCGATCGGTCACCCACGCGGCGGGGGCGCCATGCTGGTGACGATTGATAGCCATGGCGCGGCCGACGGTCGCCTCGCTCGGCGGTTCCCGCCCCGTCCGCCGTTTCAGGAGGCCGCGCACGCGGAAGCGTCCCGCACGCGGGTGTTCCCGCTGGACCTCCAGCACGTCTTTCATGAAGGGCAGCGTGAGTTGCTGGGGCGGGTGGGCCGCCGGGCGGGCGCGTCGGTCCTCCAGCCCGGCGAAGCCGTCGCGCTCGAAGGCCCGCAGGATGTTCCAGACATGCTGACGCGACAGACCCAAGAGTCCGGCGATACTCGACCGACGCCAGCCCTCGTAGAAGAGACGCACCACCGTCCAGCGCGCCCGATAGGCGTCGTCGAACTGGTGGAAGCCGGTCACCGGCAGGGGCAGCTGCACCAGGATCGGGTTCCGCTCCAGGAAGGCCATGACCGTATGATGGTTCGTCTTGTAGCCGTACTTGCGGCCGACGATGCGCGCGATCTCGCGGGCACGGATGGGTGGGTAGAGTTGCCGGAGATAAAGGACGTAGCTCGCCACGACCTCGGGGTACTGGTGCTGGCCCTTCGTCGTGGTCGTCCGCTGGTCGATCAGGCCGAACATGCCACCCTCGACGAAGCGGCGCGCCTTCTCGCCGACGGTCTCGGGGTCTAGCCCGGTGGCTCGGCTGCGCTCGGCGACGGTGGCGTCGGCGAGCATGATGTCGCGGACCACCTCATAGTCGTGCTGGATGGGGTCGGTGAAGCGCAGGGCCAATTGATGGAAGTCTTCTGGCATGCAGATCGTCCGGATAGGCGTGCGCGCGGCGACGCGCGGCATCCCGCGGTTAGGCGTCCGGCGGGTGGCGTCGTTTCAGGGCCGTTAGGTCCCGCCGGAAGGCGTCCTCCACCTCCCGCTTGCGTCCAGGAGGCAGGAAGCTCTGCCGCACACCGTTCAGCAAGATCTCGTCGATGGCCGCCACGTCCAGGCCAAAGGCCCCGTGTAGCAGGAGGATCTCGTCGGTCAGCGTCGTGTTGAAGAGGGGCGGATCGTCGGAGTTAATCATGACGATCACGCCTGCGGCGTGCAGGCGCGGCAGCGGGTGCGCCGCGAGGTCGGGATAGACGCCGATGCGGACGTTGCTCGTGGGGCAGACCTCCAGCGGGATGCCGCGCTCGGCGAGATAGGCGACGAGCGCGGGGTCCTCGACCGCGCGCACGCCGTGGCCGATGCGCTCCGCCCCCAACGCCCGCAACGCCCCCCAGACGATCTCCGGCCCGGCGGTCTCGCCAGCGTGCGGCGCGCTGTGGAGCCCCGCCGCCCGCGCGCGCTCGAACCAGGGCGCGAACGGCTCCGGCGGGTGGCCGGGCTCGATCCCGCCCAAACCGAGCCCCACCACCCCGTCCACCCGACCCGCGATGGCCGCGTCGGTCACATAGTCGGCGAGCGCGCGGCCGGCGGCGTCGAGGGGGACCTGGCGCACGATGTCGAAGACCCAGGCGACCTCCACGCCGAAGTCGGCGCGCGCGCGCCCGCCCGCGGGTGAGGCCGCCGAAGGAGACCTCGTGCGGGATGCCGAGGTCCCGGTGCGTGCCGGGCGAGAACGTGACCTCGGCGTAGCGGACGTTCTGACGGGCCATCTCGCGGCCGAACTCGTAGGCGATCAGATCGTAGTCGTCCGCCGTCCGTACGCAACGCGTGATGGCCAGGTAGATCTCGGCGAAGTGGGGGAAGTCGCGGTAGGTGAACCAGCGGCGCAGGCCTGCGACATCGCCTGCGGGCAAGTGGACGCCATTGCGCCGGGCTAGCTCCAGGAGCGTGGCGGGCTGGATCGCGCCCTCCAAGTGGACATGCAACTCCACCTTCGGCGCCACGCGCAGGTACTCCTCGGCGGGTATCATCATGTTAGATCCCCCACACGACACGCCCGACGACCTGGAGCAGGATCGGGCCGCTACCATACGCGTCGAGCAATACCCGTTTTGCTTCCTGATCGAAGGCGGCGGCCCGCGCCGCGCCCATGCGCTCCCGCGAGAAGCCCGCGCGCGAATGATAGGACTCGATGTAGTCGTCGATCGACGGCGCCCAGGGGACCGGCGTCGTTTCCCTCTCGCCCCGTTTCTCGAACAGCCCATGCCGCTCTAGCTCGGAGACCACGTCGTAGGGCCGATAGCCCGCATCGGTCCGGTAGCGCGGGATGGCCGCGCCGAGCATGGACCACGGATCGGGCAGCGTGTCATGGGTCACCAACGCGATAGAGCCGCCCGGCCGCAGCACCTCGCGGAAGCGCGGCAGCGCAACGTTCCAGTCCATCCAGTGCACGCTCTCCCCGGCCGTCACCAGCGCATACGGGGGATCGAGCGGCGCATCCTCGACCCGCCCATGTATCCAGCGCAGGCACAGATGGTCGCCGCTCGGGAGGAGGCGGCCCTGCGCGATCATGCCGCGCGAGAAGTCCACCGCGTCGACGCGCTCGACGTGCTCGACGAGCGGCCGTGCGATGTTGCCGGTGCCGCATCCCACGTCGAGGACAGTCCCCGACCCTCCCTCGATGAGCCCCACCAGGATGTCAAAGACCTCGGCGGGATAGGGCGGCCGATAGCGGTAGGCCTCCACGACGCCGCGATCCTGGAACGCCGCCGCATATGCAGGCGCGAATTGCTCCGGTTTCTCTATCATCATCCGCACTCGATCCTCAGTGGTCGCCTCTCGGGTTTCAGTTGCTTGGCCCCGATCCTGGCCACGGTATCCTGCCACGGCCACTCCACAGCAAATCCTTCCCTTACGGATGGTAGGCTATGGGCGGCAGACCCACTCACGCCACGCGGTCGGCGGCCTGTTGCCGGAGGCGGCGCTGCTTCCGCTCCTCCCAGTCGATCCAAGCGGTCCCAGGGTGGCGCTCCGCGGCGGCGGCACCGCTCGCCGGTGCCGACGCCCGTGCCCCCGCCGCCACAGCCTGATGACGGGTGAAGTAGCCGCCCACCACTTCGACAAACGCCCGGTCGCCGGTGACGACGGCTTGGCATCGATCGCTCGGGGCGACGCTGCCCACGAGCGCCTCGCGGTCATCGACCAGCAGCATGACCGTCCCTGTCTCCAGAGCCGCCTGCGTCCTGGGCGCTAGCTGGGAGATATGGCAGCCGCGCGCCCGTGCCCGCCCGATAGCGTCGACCACGGAGGCGGACGCATCGGCATCGGCGGGCAGGTGCGCCATGACGCCCCGCTGCGCGGCGGCGATCATGCCTTCCATGCGCGCCAGGATCGGCGCGCGTCCCCGCAGCACCCAAAACTCATGGCCCACATCCTGGCGCGGGAGCACGGCAAGGGCCGCGGCGAGGGCCGCGACGGTCTCCGCGAAAGACGCCTGGACATGGGCCAGGAATTGGGTCGCATCCGTCGCAATGTATCGCGGGGGATCACCGGGTTGGACCAGGGCGAGGCCCCGCTGGACTAAGCGTTCGAGAATATCGTAACTACGGGAGAGGGGGACGGCCGACCGTTTGCCTACCTCGTAGCCGGTCAGCGGTCCCTCGGCGAGAAGGGCGTAATACGCTTCGGCCTCATATTTGTTGAGCCCGAGTTGCTGCAACAGGTCGGTCGCTGTCATCGGTATCCTCCACTATTAACCATTGCAGTGGTTACTAGTGGAGGATACAGGATTCCGTCGCCTCGGGCAACGTCTGGCCGCGCACCAGCCGCCGCGATTGACACGCAACGCAGACATTGCATGGCCAGGGCGCTACCCGTGTTACCGCATGCCTATCGAAGCGGAAGGTCCACTTCCCAGCAGCGTCAACAGTTCGCCGAGCAAGTCCATGCGGGTGATGAGTAGCGGCGACTGTTAGGAGCCGGCCGGGATCGGCTCGCGATCCGCGGCCTCGTCCGCCGGAGTCTCACCCGCCTTGACGAAGGTGAAGCCCTCGGGGGTGGCGTCGACCTCCACGGTGTCGCCGTCCTTGAAGCGGCCCTGCAGCACCTCCATGGCCAGCGGGTCGAGGATACGCTGCTGGATCGTACGCTTCAAGGGACGCGCCCCGTAGATCGGGTCGTAGCCTTCGTCGGCGAGCCGCTCGCGCGCCCCCTCGGTCAGGTGTAGCGCGATGCCGCGGTCTGCCAGCCGCTTGGACGTGCGCGCCAGCTGGATCTCCACGATGTGCCCGATCTGCGCGCGCGTCAGGGCCTTGAACACGATGACCTCGTCGATGCGGTTGAGGAACTCGGGCCGGAAGTTGCCCCGTAGCGCCTCCAGCATGGCCCCTTGCAGTTCCTCGGGGTCGTCGCCGTACTGATGGATCGCCCCCGAGCCGATGTTGCTGGTCATGATGATCACGGTGTTCTTGAAGCTTACCGTGCGGCCCTGCCCGTCGGTCAGCCGCCCATCATCCAGGACCTGCAACAGCACGTTGAAGACCTCCGGCGCGGCCTTCTCGATTTCGTCGAGCAACACCACGCTGTAGGGGCGGCGACGGATCGCCTCGGTGAGTTGGCCGCCCTCATCGTAGCCGACGTAGCCGGGAGGCGCCCCGATCAGGCGCGAAACGGCGTGCTTCTCCATGTACTCGCTCATGTCGATGCGCACCATCGCCCCCTCGTCGTCGAACAGAAACTCGGCCAGCGCGCGCGCCAACTCGGTCTTGCCCACGCCGGTCGGGCCCAGGAAGATGAACGAGCCCAGCGGACGGTTGGGGTCCTGCAGCCCCGCCCGCGCGCGGCGAATGGCGTTGGCCACGGCTGTGATGGCGGTCTCCTGCCCCACCACGCGCAGGTGCAGGTTGGTCTCCATGGCGATGAGCTTCTGGATCTCGCCCTCCATCAGACGGCTGACCGGCACGCCCGTCCACTTGGAAACCACCTCGGCCACGTCCTCCTCGTCGACCTCCTCCTTGAGCAGCTGGCGCTCGCTCTGCAACTCGGCCAGCCGGCCCTCCTGCTCCTTGAGCTGGCGATCCAGGCCGGTCAGGACGCCGTAGCGCAGCTCGGCGGCTTTGTTGAGGTCATAGACCCTCTCCGCCTGCTCGATCTCCCCGCGCGTCGCCTCCAGGCGCTCCTTGGTGCCCTGGATCGCGGTGATGGCGTCCTTCTCGGTCTGCCACTGTCCCTTCATGGCCGTGGATTGCTCGTTCAGGTCGGCCAGCTCGGCCTCGAGCCGCTCCAGGCGATCCTTCGCGGCCGTATCGGTCTCCTTAGAGAGGGCCTGCCGCTCGATCTCGAGCTGCATGATGCGGCGCGTAATCTCGTCGAGTTCGCTCGGCATGGAGTCGATCTCCATGCGCAGTTTGCTCGCCGCCTCGTCTATGAGGTCGATCGCCTTGTCGGGCAGGAAGCGGTCGGTGATGTAGCGGTTGGAGAGCACCGACGCGCCGACGATCGCGGAGTCGGTGATGCGCACACCGTGGTGCACCTCGTAGCGTTCTTTGAGCCCGCGCAGGATGCTGATGGTGTCCTCGACGCCGGGTTCGCCGACGTAGACCTGCTGGAAGCGGCGCTCGAGGGCGGCGTCCTTCTCGATGTGCTTGCGGTACTCGTCGAGCGTCGTCGCGCCGATGCAGCGCAACTCGCCGCGCGCCAACATGGGCTTGAGCATGTTGCCCGCGTCCATGGCGCCCTCGGCCGCGCCGGCCCCGACGACGGTGTGCAGCTCGTCGATGAACAGGATGACGCGGCCCTCGGAGGTCTCCACCTCTTTGAGGACGGCCTTGAGGCGCTCCTCGAACTCGCCGCGGAACTTGGCGCCGGCCACGAGCGACCCGAGGTCGAGCCCGACGACCTGCTTGTCCTTCAGCGTTTCGGGGACGTCGCCGCGCACGATGCGCTGCGCCAGCCCCTCCACGATGGCCGTCTTGCCGACGCCCGGCTCGCCGATCAGCACGGGGTTGTTCTTGGTGCGGCGCGAGAGCACCTGGATGACGCGGCGGATCTCCTCGTCGCGCCCGATCACGGGGTCGAGCCGGTTCTCGCGCGCCATGCGCGTGAGGTCGCGCCCATACTTCTCCAACGCCTGGTAGGCGCCCTCGGGGGTGGGCGTGGTCACGCGCTGCGCGCCGCGGATGCCGGCGAGGACGCCGAGGATGCCCTCGCGGGTCGCGCCGGCGGCGCGCAGGAGCTCGCCGCCGCGCCCCGTGTTGCCCTCGTCGGCCAGGGCCAACAGCAGGTGCTCGACCGAAACATACTCGTCCTTGAAGCGCGCGGCCTCGTCCTGCGCGCGCTGCAACACAGCGCGTAGCCCGACCGAGGCGTAGGGCTGGGCGTTGCTCCCGTACACTTTGGGCAGGCGCGCCAGGGCCTCCTGCACGGAGGACTGCAGGCGCGTCTTGTCGATCCCCAACTTATCGAGCACGGCCGGCGCGATACCTTCACCCTGGCCGAGCGCTGCGGCCAGCAGGTGCAACTCGTCGGCCTGGCTTGTGCTGCCGCGCTCGGCCAGGCTTTGCGCCTCGCTCAACGCTTCATTTGCTTTATCGGTAAATTTGTTCATGTTCATAACACTCTACCTCGTCGTTATTTGGTGGTGTTTAGTAGGTTAGGAGGACCTACCCCGTCGCCGCTCAATGCGATGGCAGCGGCTCCTGCTCCCGGGCGGACTCCTGCCCATTCATGCGCCTGATGATGCCCTTGAGCCGGGCGACCTCGCCGTCATAGCGGGCGCGCGTTTCCTCGATATGCCGCTCGTGCTCGGCGCGCATCTCGGCCATTTGCTCCTGCAGCTCCAGAATGGCCTGAACGCCCGCGAGGTTGACCTTCCGCTGCTCGATCAGTGAGGTGATGAGCGTGAGGCGGTCGATGTCCTCCGGCGTGTAGTAGCGGATCTTGCCCTCGCTGCGCTTGGGCGCGATCAACCCGATGCGCTCGTAGTGCCGCAGCGTCTGCGCGTGCACGTTGATGAGCTCTGCGGCGATGCTGATCGTGAAGCGGATGCCGCGCTCCGACCAGCGCGGTTCCTCGGTCCTTGTGCCGTCTTCCATGTATACCTCCTGGCGATTAGCGATCAGCCGTTGGCGATTAGCTTCGTGTGCCCCCGGAAAGGGTCGCCAATCGCTAGCGGCTATGTCCCCAATTCGCGCAACTCTTCGAACAGCCGGCGCTGGCGGTCGGAGACCTGCTGGGGCAGCGACGCATTGACGCGCACGATGAGGTCGCCCGTCCCCGCCCCGACCGTGGGCGCCTCGACCGACGAGGCGCCGCCGCTGAGGCGCGGCATCCCCTGCCGCGCCAGCCGGAACTGCCGGCCGCTCGCGGTCGCAGGCGGCACCTTCATGCGCACCGGGCGCGCCAGCGTCGGGACCTCGATCTCGCCGCCGAGCACCAGCGTGGTCAGCGGCACGTCGACGTCGAGGAGCAGGTTGTCTTCCTCGCGCCGGAAGCGCTCGTGCGGGCGGACGTGGATGCGGAAGTATAGATCTCCCTTGGCGCCGCCCATGACGCCCGCGCCGCCCTCGTTGGCGATGCGGATGCGCGAGCCGTCGCGCACCCCCGACGGGATCTTGACCTCGATCTTGCGCGTGTACGAAACGAGGCCGCTCCCGGCGCACTGCGGGCACGGGCGCTCCGTGGGCGCCCGGCCGCTCCCCTCGCAGCGCTCGCACTGCTCCTCGCCCTGCACGCTGAACACGCGGGCGCCGCCGCTGAACGCCTCCTCGAGCGTCACCGTCACGTCCTGCTCGAGGTCGCGCCCGCGCCGCGCGCGCGTGCGTCGCGCATTGGCCGTGGCGAAGACATTCTGAAAGAAGTCGAAGGTGGATTGGCCCGGTCGCGCGCCGGCGGCAGCGCCCGCGCCGCCCGCGGCGGCGCCCATGGAGCGCGCCCAGTTCAACGGACCCAGCGCATCATAGCGCCGGCGCTTCTCGGCGTCACCGAGCACTTCGTACGCCTCGTTGACGTCCTTGAAACGCTGCTCCGCCGTCGCGTCCCCCGGGTTGACATCGGGGTGATAACGGCGGGCCATGCGCCGGAAAGCGCCCTTGATCTCGCGCTCGTCCGCGCGCTTATCGACGCCGAGGATGCGGTAATAGTCCTTATACTCGACGCCCATGCGCCCTCCACACGTGAACTGCACTCTCTAACTCAAGTCTACTACTTGAGCGTCCACATGTCAAGTTTTGTTAGTCGTCACTCGTCACTCGTCAGGTTATGCGGCGAGAAAGGCACAGGGGTGGACAACGCCCAGGATATACCTGGTGTCGTCCACCCCTGTGCGGCCCACGTCATAGGCGCTACTATCGACTAGATCTCGGTGCTGACGTTGGCGCCGACGACGCGTGACACCTCGCCCTGGCTGGGGACGGCTATCTGGCGGGTAGCCCCGGCGCTGGCGCCCTTGAAGCCCCTGCCTGTGAGGTAGGGGTTGAGGGCTTTGGCGGCGTCACCGACGCAGGTGAACGAGGAGACCTCGAGCGTGACATTGTTGACCGGATCGTCGCCCGCGATGACGCGGCCGAGCGCGCGATGCTCGCACTCCGTGCCGAGGATGCGCCCCGCCGTCACGGCCAGGTCGCTGTGGTTGAGCGCGCCGAGCCGGATCACGGCGGCGAGATAGATGCCGATGAACGCCGTCTCCAGACGGTCGAGCGACCACAGGAACGTGCCGTTGTGGCTCGTGTAGCCCACGCCCTCGAAGGTCGCGGCGGGGAAATGGAAGCTTTTGTAGGTCGTGGTCGCGCCGTAGTCTATCAGAAACTGCGCGTGCTGGCGCTCCTGGTCGAGCAACGTCTGCAGGTGGGCGAGGCTGCGCGCGCCGCCGATGCGCGACGCGTCGAGCGAGTTGGCGGCAGAGTAGCTCCCGCCCTTGCCGCCGACGACGGCCGGCGTGGTCAGCGCGGTGTGGTAAAAGGTCATCGCCAGGTGCTCGAACGTGAGGGCGCTGTTCAGCACGTCCTGCACGGTCTCCTTGCACGTCGTGGCCTCGGGGGCCACCGCGGACAGGCCCAGCGGGGCGGCGCCGGTGAGCGTGACGACAGCCCCCGCCGCGAGCGCCCCCTTCACGAAGAGGCTGCGCGCCAGCGGCGCCGGCGCGACGGGAGGGGCCGGCTGTTCCGCCAGGGCGGCATGGGCCGCGGGGAAGGGTCCTCCCCCATCCGCGCGAGCCCCATCCGCGCGAGCCCCATCCGCGCGAGCCCCATCCGCGCGGGAGGGGATCGTCTCGTCGGCGTCGAAAAGGCCTTTGTTGGTGAGAGACATGTCCTCTGCTCCTCTACAAGAAGTTCGTGACGATGCGCGTGGCGTAGCGGCCCACCACGTGCGCGGCCTGCGCCGTCGTCGGCAGGCTCACTGGCGCCCCGGCGCCGCCTGGGAAGCCCTGGCCGGTGACGAAGGGGCGCACCGCCTTACCCACCTCGTTGATGCTGCTGAAAGGCGTCTTCTGCAAAGTCAGGTTGTTGGCCGTCTTGAAGCCCGAGATGAGGCGCCCGAGCATGCGGTGCTCAGATTCGACGCCCATGATCTGCACGATGACACCGGCCAGGTCGGAGCGCCCCAGCGCCACGAACTCGCCGACAGCGGCGAGGTACGCGCCGACGAAAGCTGTCTCCAGGGCATCCATGACCTGCAAGAAGGAGCCCGGCCGGTCCGAGGCGCCCAGGCCGCGGAACGTGTCCTTCGGGAAATAAAATTTCTTGTACGGCGCCTGTGCGCCCGCGGCGAGGAGCGCCTGCGCGTGCTTGACCTCGGAATCCAGGATCGACTGCATATCCTTGACGTTGGCCGGGTCGCCGCCGGGGGCCTGCCCGGGGTTGTTGGGGTCGGCCGACGGGCCGCCCAGGCGGTGGTCGTGCATGATCGCCGGCGTGGTGAGCCCCTTATAGTAGAAGGCCATCGCGAGCTGCTCGGCCGTCAACGCCGTGTTGAGGATCTGCTGGATGCTCGCCGCGCTCGATGCCCCGCTCGACGCCGCGCTCGACGCCGCGCTCGACGCCGCGCTCGACGCCGCGCTCAATGTCCCGCTCGCCGCCGCCTCCGCGACGCCCGTTTTGCCGAGAAGTAGCCCCGCCCCCGCGACCGCCGCGCCGACCAGGAAGTCGGCGCGGCGTGAGCGGTCGTCCCGAGCTCGCTGCATGGTGGTCCCTCTCTCTCCTAAACAGAATACCCACGAGCTACAAGTGCTATGGCTCCGTGGCCCGCGCCGGGAGCCGCTGCGCGCAAGTACAAGTCTACCCTTTCCCGCCCAAGCCTGATACCTTATATGCCCAGCAGTATGCACGATGCGCCGCGCGATCGCAACAAATGGGACTTACGTACCATCCGCCATAGCCCTTTTATCGGCACAACGTAGCCATATCTTTACCCCTACCTTGCCCCGACACCCGTCGCCCTACCTTCTACCTTATGTATACGCCGGAAAGGCCCGCGCGGATCATTGGCATTCGGCGTATACAAAGGTAGGGCGACGGGCGAGGGACATGCTGCGTCCATATTGCTTCTTGCGTTTGCGGCGCTCTACATGCTGCCAGGCCGCGCGCGAGGAACATGCGCCGGATGTGTGCAGGGATCCGGATGGGCTATTGCCGTCCGCCGCAAAGTACCGCTAGCGTGGACGCGAGCTCCCGGACGACGTTCGAACGCTCGAGCGCGGTACGCTCTCCCTTCATCGATGGTGGTGTACAATACAAACCGAGCACAAACCGGCGTTATATCACTTGGATTCATCTCTCTAAATAAATCTGAGACTAGAGAGCACGAGGGCATAAGTCGCGCATGGAAGAGAGTGATCATCCGCTCGAGAGGGATCGCGCCACCTTCACGGCCGGCACGGCCAGGGAGGGCGACGGGACCGGGCAACCGGTCGCCGGCGGCCAGGACCCCGCTACCCACGGGGATGGGAATAGGGATGGCGGCGGGCAAGCGCGCGCGCCACGGGTCCGTTTCCGCGACCGCTCCCGTGGCCGGCTAGCCCAGTCGTCCCCCGGCGAGGCCTCCGGCTCGACGGCCACCGCTGCCCCGGCATCCCCCGGCGACGCGCCCACGCGCCCGGTCGGCGCGACCCTCGCCGCCTATACTGTGACGCCCGAGCAGACCTCGGCGGCGGGGGTGAGCCGCGCGCCGGCCACGGCGCGCGCGGCGCGCGACAGGAGGCGTCGCGGCCTTTTCGCCGCGGTGCTGGCCGCGATCCTGCTGCTTTTCGCGCTCTCGCGCCTCGTCGGCGGGTCCGGGTCGAGCGCGGGCGCGCCGGTGGCGTCGCCGGTAGCCACGCTCCCCCCCGCCCCGACGGTCGCGCCGTTCGCGGTCGCCAACGGCGCGCCGCTCACCGCGACGGCCGTGCTGGGCGTCGACGCCAAGCTCAAGGGACCCCGCGAGGCCGTCGAATTGCCGGACGGGCGCATCGCCGTGGCGGACACAGACAACGGCCGCCTCGCCATCCTCGACAACAAGGGAAAGCTTGTTTCATCCATCACGAACGCGGCGGCGCCGTTGCAGCAGCCGTTCGCGCTCGCGACGGGCGGGCATGACCTCTACGTCCTCGACGCCGCGCGCGGCGCCGTGGAGCGATTCGATACCGACGGCCACTTCGTCCGCGAGATCATCCACGACCCGGCGCAGCTGCAGTCCGCGCGCGGCATGGTCATCAATCGCAGCGGCCGATTGTACGTGGCCAACCCGCGCTCGAACGAGATCGTGGCGCTCTCGCCGGGGGGCAAGGTCATCGCGCGGATAACCGCGCCGCTCGGCGACGGCCCGACCCAGTACAATCAGCCCTCCGACGTCGCGGTCGGGAGCGATTACTCGCTCTACATCTACGACAACATCAACATGCGGATCAAGAAAGAGAAGTCGTCCGGCTTCTTCATCGCGCAGTGGCCGGCGCCGCCCTCAGACACGTTCCACTCGGTCCACGTGCTGCCCCTGGCCGACGGGCGACTACTGGCCTCCGATCCGGGCGGATCGCTTCTAGCCTACCCGGCCGGTGGGGGGACGCCGACGCGCTACCCGCTCCGCGTCCCGGGGCAACCGTCCGCCCCGCTCCAACCCCTCGGCCTATCCCTCACATCGGCCGGCGACATCCTGGTGGCCGACGGGCTCGGCAACCGGTTGCTCGTCGTGACTCTACCTTAGATATGCAGGTAACCCCGCATGATCGCCGCGTCAGCAGGCGGCGGATAGACGGATGGATGGCACAAGCTATGGCGCGAGCTATCGAGGTCGCGGGCGGCGACACGGCCACCGTGCGTGTCGAGGGGCGTCAGGGCGGAGCACGCCCCGCCACGGCGCACCCCTACCTCTACAACGCCTGGGCCATCGCGCTCGGCTTGATTGGCGTCGTCGCCCTGGCCTTGTTCTTCCGGCTGTATCGCCTCGATACCTTACTGCACTGGGCGTGGGGTGATGAGATGACATATGGCCTGGAAGGTCAACGCGTGACGCGCGGTGAGTATAAAGGCTTGTTCGCATACACGTGGGATCAGGCGCCCGCGACCTACGCCTACCTGATCTCTATAGCACAGCAACTCTTTGGACCTACCCTGCATACTGATCGCATGATCAGCGCGCTCTTTGGCACGCTAACCGTGCCGCTCCTGGCGCTATGCGCGCGCGCGCTCGGTCTATCGTGGATTGGTTCGCTACTCGCGGCGGGCTTGTTGGCTGTGTCGCATTGGCATGCGCACTTCAGCCGCATAGTAGTCTCAACGGTCCCTAGCGCCTTCGCGCTATTGCTCGGCCTGTACTGCCTCATAATTGCGTTCCGCATCAGACGTTGGTGGCCAGCGCCGCTCGCCGGCGTCGCCTGTGGGTTCGCCCCTTATATGTTCATATCCAATCGCATCATTGTTGTCATACTCATCGCCTGGCTTGGCTATCTTGCCGTTTTCCACAGAGTTTGGCTCCGTCACTCCTGGCCGAAAATCGCCCTCTTCGCGGCCACCTTCACGCTCGTCCTCCTGCCATTGGCAGTATTTTGGATGCACAATATCGCTTGGTTTGTCGGCCCGGAACGTCGTGTCGGCCTCATATACCACATCGACGAGTGGTCCAGCCAACATCGCGGCGAGTCGACCTCCGGCTGGAACAGCATCCTGCATCAGTTGCTGCTTGCAGCGGGTATGTTCGCCGTTTACGGCGGCCCATATATTCCATGGGGCGGAGCATACACGCCGGCAATGGACCCTGTAACGGGTTGGCTGCTCGTCCCGGCCATCGTTTACGCGCTGTACCGCTGGCGCCGCCCCTTGGTCGCGCTCGTGCTCATCTGGTTCGCGTCTATATGGTTCTTTGGCGTCGTCCTTACCATTGATGCCCCGCAAATGGAGCATGCGGTAGGTCTCATCGCGGCGACCTTCCTGCTCATCGCCCTACTCTACGATGACCTCGGTAAGCTGGTCAGCCGCCGGTTGCGCCAGACGCACAGGCCCGTCCCATATAGATATGCCGTGCGCCTCAGCTTGGCTGGGCTGCTGGTGTTGGTCTCAGGCGCTCTCAACTACAACGTTTTTTCAACGTTTAGGGTGGTCAGTTGGCGGGCCGCGATGGGTTTGCCTGGCAGATCTACGACGCCGCGACGTACGTCGCGCGGCACGACACGCCGCGCGGCACGGCAATCTATGCGCAATCTTACCCAGACGAATTCTTCCGCTTTCTCTCCCCCCACGCGGGCGAGTTTCCCGGCACGGGTAGGCGTCCCCAAGTCGCCAGCCTGTACATCGTCATGCCAGACTCGCCTACACAGGCGGACGCCCTCGCCGCCTATCTACCGGGGGCACAGGTGGAAAAGGTGGCCGATGCCGATGGCGATCTTGCTTTTACCGCGCTCATCCCGCCTGCGCGGTTCGCGTACGGGACTAAGCGCACATCCGGACTTAGCATCTGCATAACCGACTGCGGCGCGAGCCGGCCGAGGACAAATTAGGGTGACCCGCGGCGACGACATGCGGCTCAGGAGTGGAGGTTTACGGTATCTATGTTTATCATTTTGCTAATCGCCGCGGCGCTCCTCGCGCTATATGCCGCCTACGAGCTTGCTCCATCGCGGTGGGCCACGATCACGGGCGCGCTGCGCGGGCGCGCTGCAGCATCCGCCCCACCCAGACCGTGGGTACTGGCGCAGCCCGGGGACGCGAGGGATGGCGCCCTCGGCATACAGGGCCTCACCACGCGCGCGCTCGAGCGGCGCGCGTCGGGCGCGCGCGAGATGGAGCGACCGACCCGTCGACGCGCGTTGCTCGTGACGTTCTGCGCCGTCGTCCTCCTTTTTGCCGCCGATACGCTCTTCGCGGAGCGCACGCCCGTGCACCTGCGGCTAGTCTCCTCGGGCAGGCAGGCCACGCTCTCGATCGACGGTGAATCTCACGCGCTCGTGTGGCCCATGCCGCCCACACGAATCACGCTGACATCGAACGACCCAGGTCTCCGGGAGTGGGGCATCGACGGATCGCAGTCCCTCACGACCTCAATCGCCAATCTCGATCCGACCTACCTGCGCAACGTTGCGGACACTCCATATATCAAGCTGGATCGTTGGTTGCGTGGCGAGGACGGCTACGACGCATGGCGCAATCTTCGTCTCGACAACCCAACGAATGGGACCGTAGCGATGCCCAACGCCGCCCAGGCTGCGGGCGGCATCGCGATCGGGCGGGCGTTCGCCTTCGATGGCGACGTCTATCGCATTGAGCAACCTGTGTCGATACAATTTGCCTTCTCATCAGGCGCCTATACGCTGCGCCTCGACCGTGCCAACCGCGCCATCTCCATCAGCAATACTCCGACGACAGGGGCGACCACCACCGTGACGCAATGGTACTTCCCGACTAATCCCTGGCCGGCCCTCGCAATCAATATACGCACGCTGACCTACGGCGTCGCCTGGGCGGCCTTGTTGCTCGTGCTGGCCGTCAGCCTCGGCGCGTTGCTCCCGGCGTACGATGGCAATCGCCTCTCAAGGGTGTGGGCGCGAGGCCGTCCGGCATCATCGGTTGTTTCCCTCGCCGCGCTGACGGTCTCGCTCTGCCTGGCGCTGTACGTCGCGCTCGGCGAATACAACGGCATGCCGCACATCTTCGACGCGCAGGCCTACTTCTTCCAGGCGAAGATCCTGGCCTTGGGCCGCCTGTCTATCCCCGTGCCGCCGCTCGCCGACTCGTTCCCCATGCCGTTCTTCGGGGCCGTGAACGGCCAGTGGGCCGCGCAGTACGGCCCGGGGACGGCGTTGACCCTCGTCCCGGGCATGCTCCTGGGCCTACCCTGGCTCACGCAGCCACTGCTGGCCGTCGGGACGCTCGCACTAATTGGGGCGATCGGGCGGCGGCTCTACGGCCCCTGGGTCGCCGCGGTCTCTATCGTCCTTGGGGCCCTCTCGCCTTTCTTCCTGTTCCAGGTTGGCACATACTTCAGCCACATTCAGGCGGCGTTCTTCATCACCCTCGCGTACTATCTGCTCGTGCGCGGCGATTGGGGTCGCTTGCTCTGGCCGACGGCTGGGGCCGGCGCGTCTCTAGGCATGGCCTTCTTGTGCCGCGAGATCAGCGCCTTGCTGGTCGCCGTGCCCTTCACCATCTGCCTTGTCGTCCATCTGTGGGGCCGGCGTCGCGGGTGGCGCAGTCTCGCCGCGCCCGCCTTGGCATGGGGTGGCGCAGGCGCCTTTACGGGGGGGGTGTACCTCCTGTATAACTGGGGGATCACCGGCAATCCCTTGCTATCACCACGCGGGGTGATCAACCAGTCGGACACGTATGGCTTCGGAGCCGGTCACGGTTGGTGGGGTATGCACACGCTCGCCGCCGCGCTAACGAACACGGACCAGCTACTCACGGGCTTAACGCTTGACCTGTTCGGTTGGCCTTATTACATGGCTCTGGCCGTACCACTACTGCCGTTTGTCCTGGCACGAGCAAATAGATGGGACGCACTCAATGCCTCCATAGCGGTGAGCGTGATCGTCGGCATGATGGGCTACTTCTACCACGGTATCGCCATCGGTCCGCGCTACTACTTCGAGGCGGTACCCGCCTTGCTGCTGCTCGCGGCGCGCGGCGTGCAAACGTTGGGGGATGCGGCGGGCGGCGTTCTCACGTTGATGCGGCGCTCCCACCTCGCGGGTCCCCTAGCGGCGAGTATCATCCTCGTTACTTTTGTCGCGCCCGATGTACTCTTCTATCTGCCGCGTCACGTCGCGTTGTACCGCAACTTCACCGCCATGGCCTGGATGCCCAACCTGCAGCTGTCGCGCGTGTACGCGGGCGCGCCACAGCACGCGATCGTCGTGACCGGCGATTCCTACCTCTTCTCCAACGTTCTGGCCGCGCTAAATAGCCCGGCAACCCTGGCGGCCCCGGGCGCGACGAGGGGTACCGTGTGGGCGCTGGCCTCGACGCCCGAGCGTTACGACGCGTTGCGCGCCGCGTTCCCGCGCCGGCGCCTGTTCATCCTGCAAACCGATGGGACAACGGTGCGTTACCAGCCCTACGGGGTCGGATAGACGCCCAAACGCACGGAGGATAACGACGAGGCATCATGGATTTGTTATTGCTCTTCGCCGCGACGACTGCGCTCGCCCTCTATGCCTGGGTCTCCCTCGCGCCCGATGGCGCGCGCGGCGCCTACACCCGGTTCTTCGGCCCTCTCGCGGGACGGCGCGTGGACTCATCCTCGCCACAGGCCACGGTGACCTCGCGTGCCCGCGCCAGCGTGAAAGCGCCCCCCGCATTATCGGACAACGTGGACGGTGCGGCCGAGCGCACGGGACCAGGTACAGGCAGGGGATGGCGTCGGGGTGCGTGGACACTGCTGGCGACCGAGCCGATCCCGGCTCTTAGGGAGCGAACCGCCCTTACGCGCGGCCTCTTGCTATCGTACGGATGCGGGATTGCCGCCAGTCTCTTCTGCGCGGCTATGAGCGCACAAACCGTAGCGGCCCAACCGCTCGCCGCGCAAACGTGGTGGTTTAGCGCGCTCGCGATTCTCGTGGCCGCGGTAGTTTTGCCCCGATGGAAAGAGTATCCCGCGCACATGCGCACCGCGCTCTCGCACATCCCGACGTTCGATGTCGCCGCTATCGCGGCCCTTTGCCTCGCCTCCCTGCTGCTACGCCTGCCCAAGCTGGACACCTTGATACCATTTGTCCATGGGGATGAGGCGGCGTGCGGTATTTACGGCCGTCTCTTCAACAACGGCCATGCGCCCTTACTCTCGATCGGCTGGTACGGCCTACCGATGCTTTCGTATGCCATCCCGGGACTTGGGCTGCGGTTGTTCGGTGACACGCTGCATGGGCTCCGGCTCACCAACGTCTGCATCGGCACATGCGGGATCGTGCTGACGTATCTCCTCGGGCGCGAGCTCTTCGGACGTAGGGCTGCGCTGCTGGCAGGCGCGACCCTGACGCTCGCCTTCCTCGACATCGATCTGAGCCGTGACGGTATCCACTATATCCAGGCGCCCACCGCCATCACGCTCTCGCTCTACCTCCTCGCCCGCTGGCTCCGTCGCGGCGGCGTGGTCATGCCGCTGTTGGGGGGGATGAGCCTCGCCATCAGCTTGCAGGTCTATTTCTCGGCCCGTATCGTCTTTCCCATCGTCATCGCCCTCCTCCTGCTCGTCGCCCTATTCGACCCGGCCCTACGCCGCGTGTGTCTGCACGGGGTCCCCTGGGTTGTCTTGGGCTGCGTTATCGCTGTCCTCCCGCTCATCGCGCTGTTCAGGGCGAACCCTGGCTCCTTCGCGGAGCGCCAGGATCAGGTCAGCATCCTCAAGGCCCTGCCGGACCCGGCGGCCCTGGCGGTCCTAGGATACAGCGGGCAAAGCGCGCTAACCATCATCTGGACACAGGTTGTCGCGACACTATCAACGTTCTACGGTCGGGGCGACGCTTCTACACAAATCGGGTGGACCGGGAGCATGATCGATACGGTAAGCGCCCTTCTGCTGCCGTTCGCGCTCGCGCTCTGCATCGCGCGCGCGCGGCGCTGGCCCTACGCCCTCTGCCTGCTCTGGTTCTGCGCGGTGCTCGCCGCGGGCATCCTCACCATTGACCCGCCGTGGTGGCCGCGCCTCATGGCCATGCTCCCAGCGATTGCGCTCATGCTGGGTGCGACGCTGGACGCGGCCACCGGGTGGGCCGCGCGCCGGACAGGGAGGCCCCTGGGCGCCCTCGCCGGGCTCGCCGTCCTGCTGGCCATGGTCGCCATCGTCAACATGCGGGTGATGTTCGTCGAGTATCCGGCGGCGTCACAGTCGGTCCCGCGGCGAGAATCGACGATTGTCGGCTTGTTCCTCGCGCGCGTGCAGGGGGCCGGCCAAACGGTCCTCGTGTCCGATGGGTTCTTCGATCTACAATACGAGCCAATCAAGTTCCTCGCCCCCCGCGCCGATGGGTGCACCGTGCAGCCGAACCAAACGCTCTCCGCGTGCGCGGCCGTGCCGTCCCCGCGCGTCTACATTTTCCTACCTGGCCGGGTGAAAGATCTCCAAACGGTCAGGCAGGCGCGACCCGGCGGACGCGTTGTATCGCTCGGTGACGCGTCCGTTCCGATGTTCGCTTATCTGCCTCCGCCATCTTAACGCGCGCCACCGCCAGGACCGTGCGCGAGCGGATGGCTCCTCGTTCGACGCGCCGGCCTCTCTCGCGTCGCGATCGCGCTACAATCTCATGTGCGACTACGTATACACAAGGCCTGTAGTATTTTCTCCCGCCTTGCTGAGACATACATCCCATCGTACAATCAGTCGAAAGGTAGCGAGGTGGCAATCGTGGCTTCTTTTCTCATTTGGCTCGTCGTGGTCGAGCTGCTTGGTCTCGCGGCGCTGCCGCTGACGCTGGCCGTGTTGCCGCGCCTGGCCGATCGCGGCTACGGCCTGGTCAAGCTCGTCGGCATCCTCGCGGTCACCTACCTCAACTATCTCCTGGGCAGCCTTGCCGGGTGGGGCAACAACGCGCCCACCCTCGCCGCCGGCGCGGTCCTCCTCTGCGCCGGTGGCCTGGCGCTGCTGCGCCCCGAGCTACGCGCGCTGCCCTCCTGGTTCCGCCGGCGCCGCGCGGCGATCCTGGCCGAGGAGGGCCTCTTCCTGCTGCTGTTCGCCGCCTGGGCGCTGGTGCGCGCGGCGCACCCGGGCATCCTCTCGACCGAGAAGCCGATGGACCTGGCCATGATGACGGCGTCGCACAAGGCGGCCTCGTTCCCGCCCTACGACCCCTGGCTCGCCGGGACGACGATCAACTACTACTACGGCGGCTACCTCGCCGTCGGCACCCTCGTCACGCTGACGGGCGTCGCCGCGCCGGTCGGCTACAACCTCGCCCTGGCGCTCCTGTTCGCCCTCGTAGGCAGCGCCGCCTACTCCGTCGCCTACGGCCTGACCCGCAACGCGCGCTGGGCCGTCCTCGGACCCGTCTTCGCGCTTCTGATCGGCAACCTCAACGCGCTGTCCCAATACCTCGCCAAGAGCACGGCGACCTTCGGCTTCTTCAACGCCTCGCGCGTCGTCGAGCCTTCCAACCCGCTGTGCGGTACCCCCACCGGCCCGTGCACGATCACCGAGTTCCCGGCCTTCAGCTTCCTGCTGGGCGACCTGCACCCGCACGTGATCGCGCTGCCGTTCACGATCCTGGCTATCGGGGTCGCGCTGAACCTGGCGCTGGCCCCCGCCGCGGGCTGGGACGCCCTCGCGCGGACGGATGCGCTACGGGTCGCGACCATGGTATTCACGGCCCTGAGCGCGGGCGCGCTCTATTTCATGAACTCGTGGGACTGGCCGACCTACCTGCTGCTGATCGGCGCCGCGCTGCTCGTGCCCGGCCTCGTTTCGCTCGACCGGCGCGCGCTCGCCGAGGGGGTCGGGGTGGCGGTCGGCGTCGCGCTGCTGAGCTACGTGCTCTACGCCTCGTTCCACCGCGACTTCAAGCCGCAGTACAACTCGTTCGGCGTCCAGCTGCACGGGTCGCCCGCGAACGATGTCTTCACCATGTTCGGGCTCTTCCTGCTCCCCGTGGCCGCTTTCATCATCGGCCAACTCCCGCGCGGCGGACGGCGCGCCGCCGCCGGGGTACCGGCCCCTCGGGAGGCAACGGCCTCCGTCGCGGTCCCCGTCGCCGCCGGCGGCGGCGCCTCCCGAGGGGCCGCGGCGCGGGGCGGCGACCGCTCGTCGACGGCGGTGCTGGAGCGCGAACCGGACGGCGCCGGCGAGCCGGGCATCGACGATACCGGCGATGACCTGCCGGAGTTGCCCCGCCTGCCCATGCCTTCGTTCGGGGCGCTCGGCCCCTGGGCGCCCCTGCTCGTGGTCGCGGCGCTGGGGCTGTCTCTCCTGCTGGGCGTCGGCGCAGGGCTGGGCACGGCCGGCCTGTTGCTGCCGTTCCTCGGCGCGGCCCTCTACCTCGCCACGCGCGAGGCGCATCTGGGGGGCCGCGAGAACGCCTTTGCGCTGTTACTCTGCACGGGCGGCATCGGCCTGATCGTGCTGTGCGACGCCGTCTTCCTGAAGGATCTCTTCTGCGGCGCGGACGCCAGCGGGGCCTGCAGAGGGGGCCTGTACCGCATGAACACGGTCTTCAAGTTCTACTACCAGGCCTGGACGCTCCTGGCGCTCGGGGCGGCCTACGGGCTCTACGCCCTGTCCCAAAGGCTGCGCGGCGGCTGGTGGCGCTTCGTCGCGCCGGGCGGCGCCGTCGCGGTCGCCGCGTGCGGTGGTCTCTACCTCACGCTGTCGCTGTTCGCATCGGGGAGCGACCTCCTGAACACCTACACCAAGCCCGTCGCCGCCGCGGCGCCCACGCTCGACGGCGCGGCCTACCTGGACAGCTACAGCGGGCCGCCTATCTCGATCACCAACGCCATACCGGCCGACGCCGCCGCGATCCGCTGGCTCAATGCCAACGTCCACGGCCACCCGACCATCGCCGAGGCCGATCAGGTCGTCGACGACAAGGGCGCTCTCGTACCCCAGGACTACTGGCCCTTTCCAGGTTCCACGAATCAAGAACTCATGATGTCGCGCGTTTCGACCTTCACCGGGCTGCCCGCTATTCTGGGTTCGGGCGGCTCGCACGAGGGGCTGTGGCATAACACGCCCACCGACGTCGTCGTCGGCGCGCGCTTCCGGGACCTGCAGACGCTCTATACGAGCGCCGATCCGACCACCATCAAGACGTTGCTCCAGAAATACAACGTGGGCTACCTCTACCTCGGCCAGATCGAGGCCTACACCTACTACGGCAACAGCCGCGAGCGCGTCGGGGCCGCCCTGGCGCGCTTCAAAAGGTTCGGCGCGGTGGTCTATAATGAAGGTGGCGTGACCATCCTGCGCACGACGCTCTAGAGGAACCTGTGACCGTGGCCGCAGGCCATCGGAGGACATTGCCCCTGACTCGCACCCCGCATATCCCGCGCACCCCACGCACCCCACGCACCCCCGCCGAGCGCCCGCGCACGGTCCCCACCGCGCCCGCCAGCGAGCGCGCCCTGCTCATCGGCATCGACCACGACACCCCTGACGCGACCTGGACGGTCGGGGACTCTCTCGCCGAGTTGGCGCAGCTCGCCGCGACCGCCGGCGCCGAGGTCCTCGGCGCCATGTATCAGCGGCTGCGCGAGCCTGTGTCCGCTACCTACCTCGGCAAAGGGAAGCTGGTGGAGGTGCGCGACCGCCTCGCCGCCCTCGACGCCGATACGGTCATCGCCGACGACGAGTTGTCCCCCGCGCAGCAGCGCCACCTCGAGGAGGCGCTCGACGCGCGGGTGCTCGATCGTACCGCCCTGATCCTGGACATCTTCGCGCGGCACGCGCGCACCCACGAGGGCGCGCTGCAGGTCGAGTTGGCCCAACTCGAGTACCGGCTGCCGCGCCTGGCCGGCCGCGGGGAGGGCTACTCGCGCCTCGGCGCCGGCATCGGCACGCGCGGCCCCGGCGAGACCAAGCTGGAGAGCGACCGCCGGCGCATCAGGGGGCGCATCGCCGAGCTGCGCCGCGCCCTCGAAGAGGTGCGCCGCCAGCGCAGCGTGCAGCGGCGCTGGCGCGGCCGCCAGGGCGTCCCCGTCGTGGCCATCGTGGGCTACACCAACGCGGGCAAGTCGACCCTGCTCAACAGGCTGACCGAGGCCGGCGCGCTCGCCGAGGACAAGCTCTTCGCCACGCTCGACCCCACCACGCGCACCCTGGCGCTGCCGCACCGCCAGCAGGCCCTGATCACCGACACGGTGGGCTTCATCCAGAAGTTGCCCACCGATCTCGTCGCGGCCTTCAAAGCCACGCTGGAAGAGGTCGGCGAGGCCGACCTGCTGCTGCACGTGGTCGACGTATCGAGCCCGCACGCGCTGGCGCAGGCGCTCACCGTCTACGGCATCCTGGCCCAGTTGGGCGCCGAGGACAAGCGCGTGGTCACGGCCCTCAACAAATCTGAGCTGGTCGACGAGGACACGGTGGCGGACTACCTGGACGACTTCCCCAACCCGGTCGCGGTCTCGGCGGCCCGTGGCCTGAACCTGGAAGCGCTGCGCGAGCGCATCGCGGGCGTGCTGGCGGCGGATTTCCGGCCCGTCGAGGTGGTGCTGCCCTACGAGGCCAAAGACCTGCTCGACCTCTTCCACCTGCGCGGCGCCATCGACGACGAGGACTACCGGCCCGACGGCGCCCACATCCGCGGCCGCGTCCCGCCCGACGTGACGGGGGCGTTCCGGGCCTATCGCGTAGAGAGCTGAGACAGTGCTCGTGGATGCGTTACAGTTCAAGCCTTTCGCCGCCGTCAAGCTGTAAGGCGAGAGGCATCCTGAAAGAGTTAGACCGTTACGGACTTACGGACATCGTGCGCCAGCCTTTTTGTGCTATCGTATAGCTATCGGCAACTATTATCACCTTGGGCCACAAAACGGGCCGCGCGGGCGTAGTCGGGGTCGAGGTTATGCCGGAGTTCGTCGTTCGAGGCGGGGTTGCATCCGCCGTGACCTTGCAGAACGGTTACGGTGAGCACGATGACGTAACAGGATTGTACGGGTTCTCCGTCCAATATCGCCCCGGACGCTCGATCCTTCAGCTCGCCAATGCCGGACAGTTCCCTCACCCTAAGATTAGCTACACTGTGGATGAGAGCCTGACGCAAACAGCGCAGTTGCTCGGATATGATGTTGCGTTCGTCAAAAGTCCGAGGGGCCGCTATCATCACACCTTGATGGCGTCGGTGTCTGCGACAGGAGAAACGATCCGCGTGCTCCCCGACGATCTGGCGGCAGCATTAAGCGGCAGCATTAAGTAGCTGCTTTCAGCAAATGCACAATCCCTTTCAAAGGTTGTAACGATGGATATTTTACGGATCGCCGTTGACTTCAACACGATGGCCATGGACATAAAGAGAAGGGTTCGCATCGGCCGGGAGGGCTCCGAGAAGAATCAAGAGTTGCTGCGCGCCTTGCGTCCAGGTTTGACAGTCATTCTTTATGAAGACGAGATGCAAGTGCGAGCTATCAGCGAGTACGACGCGAAGCGCAAAATATGGTTTGGTCGTCCAGACTGGTCTACCCGTAAGCTTCTGTATTCTGAGCCTGCAGCCGTTTCGGAAACAGCAACATCCATAGGCCAGCAGGTCGAAACGACTACACGCGGGTAGAGTAGAGCATGTAGAGCGTAGGGCTTCAGCGGGATTCGGGCTAGACACCGCCATTAGGAGGGTTACTTCATGATCATAGATGCGCCCGCCGCGGGCACGGATAGAAACACGCACGCGAACGCGCTGCAGGCGGCCGACCCGGAGATATACGACATCATCAAGGGCGAGGAGCGCCGGCAGGTCGCGCACGTCGAGCTGATCGCCTCGGAGAACTACGCCAGCGCCGCCGTGCTCGAAGCGCAGGGCTCGGTGCTGACCAACAAGTACGCCGAGGGCTACCCCGGCCGCCGCTACTACGGCGGTTGCGAGTGGGTCGACTACGGCGAGACCTTGGCCATCGACCGCGCCATGCGCCTCTTCGAGGCCGAGCACGCCAACGTGCAGCCGCACAGCGGCTCGACCGCCAACATGGTCGCCTACGCCGCCCTGCTCAAGCCGGGCGACACCGTGCTCGGCATGAGCCTCGACCAAGGCGGCCACCTCACGCACGGCAGCCCCGTCAACTTCTCGGGCATGACCTACAATTTCGTCGCCTACGGCCTCGGCGAGGACGAGCGCATCGACTACGAGGCGGCGCGCCGCCTGGCGCACGAGCAGCGGCCGAAGGCCATCGTGGCCGGGGCCAGCGCCTACGCGCGGGTCATCGACTTCGCGCTGTTGCGCGACATAGCCGACGAGGTCGGCGCGTACCTCATCGTGGATATGGCGCACATCGCCGGGCTCGTCGCCGCGGGCGCGCACCCCAGCCCGATCCCGCACGCGCACGTCGTGACCACGACCACGCACAAGACCCTGCGTGGGCCGCGCGGCGGCCTGATCCTGTGCCAGGAGCAGTTCGCCAAGGCGATCGACAAGCTCGTCTTCCCTGGCATGCAGGGCGGTCCGCTCGAGCACGTCATCGCCGCCAAGGCCGTGGCCTTCCACGAGGCCCTGCAGCCCTCCTTCAAGGAGTACGGCGCGCGGGTCGTGCGCAACGCCGCCGCCCTGGCCGGCAGCCTCTCCGCGCACGGCCTGCGCATCGTGACGGGCGGGACCGACAACCACGTGATGCTGGTCGACCTGACCTCGACCGAACTCAGCGGCAAGAAGGCGCAATCACTCCTCGAGGATGTGCAGATCACCACGAACAAGAACGCCATCCCCAACGACCCACGCCCGCCCATGGTCACCAGCGGCCTGCGTCTCGGCTCGCCGGCCGCGACGACGCGCGGCTTCGGCGAGGCGGAGATGCGCGAGGTTGGCGAGTTGCTCGCGCGCATGCTGACCAACCCCGACGACGCGATCGTGCGCGAGGAGACAGAGATCGCCGTGGCCAGGCTCACGGCGCGCTTCCCCGTCCCAGGCATCACAACGTAGCGCCATAGCACGGCTTGGTTGAGCAGGCGCTATCAGGATGCGAAAATGCCGGCACGCCTATAGTGATGCGGGGAGAGGATAGCAAGACATGGTCGCGTTCGGACATGAAGGTGCGGCTACCCAACGCGCTGCGCGATCACGTCTATCCCGATGCCAGTGTAAGTTGCGACCCGCGCGACTTAGCCGACGACGAAGCCGAGAGCATCAGCTATCCCCGCCTCGTCGTAGAAGCGCTCTCAGACTCGACAGACAATTATACCGCGGCGCCAAGTTCGGCCTGTACCAAGGATGCGGGACATTTGTGGAGTACGTGTTAGTCGACACGCGGCGAGTCGGCGTCGAGGTTCGCGCGCGTCGGGGGTGGAGCCTGGCGAACGCACTCTTACGGCTCCGGCCAGGACGTGACGTTACAGAGTCTGAACCTTGTCATACCCCTCGCGGACTTGTACGAGGGCACTGCGCTTGCACAGACCTTTTAAGGTCCGTGTCCTGCCCCCTTCCTTCAGGGCCAAGCCCCCTCACAATCGTGGGGCGCGCCCCCAGACGTCCAGACGACTAACCCCTAGCCATTCGGCGTCGATTTTGCTAGAATAAGTGCAGGCGCGGGGAGAGGTCGCATAGAGGCCTAGTGCGCTGGTTTGCTAAACCGGTAAGGGAGTTTTCCCTTCGAGGGTTCGAATCCCTCCCTCTCCGCCACACGAGAACGGGGCGTCAGGCTGTAGTCTGACGCCCCGTTCTCGTGTGGCGGAGAGGGAGGGTTATGCCCCCGCGGCCGGCCCCGCCTGGCTCTCGCCCAGCTCGACGTAGAGGAGTGGCTGGCCGGCCTCGACGAGCGCGCCGCTCTCGACGGCGGCCTCGCGCACCGTGCCGGTTATGTCGGCCGTGACCTCGTTGAACATCTTCATGGTCTCGATCAGGCCCACGATCGAGTCGGCCTCGACGTGGCCGCCCACGCGGACGTACAACTCCTCGTCGGGCGAGGGCCGGGCGTAAAAGATGCCCGTGAGCGGGGCCACGACCGCGCGCCAGCCGGCCGGACGCCCCATGTCCTCGACCGCCGCCACGGTCGAGGGGATCGTCGTCGCCACGGCGCCGGGCGCGCGGCGCAGCGCCACCCGCAGGTCGCCCTGGCGCAACTCAAGGCGCGTGATCGCGGTCCCCTCAAGGTCTCGCGTCAGTCCACGCACCAGCGCGGCGTAGTCGTCGCCCTCGACCTCGGCCGGCCGCGTATCGCGCGCGTGGTCGTCATGATCCTCGTGGTCGTCGATCACAGCCATTGCTCCCGGCGGCGCGCGAAGACTACGCTGGCGTTGTGGCCGCCGAAGCCCAGTGAATTCGACATCACGGCCCCGATAGAGGAAACCTCGCGGGCGCTGTTCGGAATGTAGTCGAGGTCGCACTCCGGGTCGGGCTCACGCAGATTGATCGTCGGCGGCAGCGTGCCCGTGTGCAGGGCCATGATGGCGTAGGCGGCCTCGATGGCCCCGCCGGCGCCGAGCGTGTGCCCCGTCGCGCCCTTGGTCGAGCTGATCGGCAAGCGGGCGGCGCCGTCCGCCCCCTCGCCGAACACAGCCTTGATCGCGGCCGTTTCGAGCCGGTCGTTGGCCGGCGTGGAGGTACCGTGGGCGTTGAGGTAGCCGATGGCGGCGGGCGCGAGCCCGGCGCCCTGGAGGGCCAGGCGCATGGCGCGCGCGGCGCCCTCGCCACCCGGGGCCGGCTCCACGATGTGGTGCGCGTCGGCGGTCGCGCCGTAGCCCGCGACCACGGCCAGGATCGGCGCGCCGCGCGCCAGGGCTATGTCCTCGCGCTCCAGCAGCAGGATACCCGCGCCCTCGGCGATGACGAAGCCGTCGCGCATGCGGTCGAAGGGACGGCTGGCGCGACCGGGGTCGTCGTTGCGCGTGGAGAGCGCGCCCATGCTGGCGTAGCCGGCCACGGCTGCGCGACTGATCGGCGCCTCGCTGCCCCCTGCCAGGATGGCGTCGGCGTCGCCGCGCCGGATGATCGCCGCGGCCTCGCCGATGGCATGCGCGCCGGTAGCGCAGGCCGACACGGGAGCCCAGTTGACGCCTTTGGCGCCGAGCAGGATCGAGACCTGCCCGGCGGCGAGGTCGGCCAGCATCATCGGCACGAAGAAGGGACTGACGCGCGTGGGACCGCGGGTGTGCAGGGCCTCGTAGGCGTCGTCGAGCGCGGCCATCCCGCCCATCGCTGAGCCCACGATGACCCCCACGCGCTCGGCGTTTTCTTTAGTTATGTCGAAATGGGCCGACGAGAGCGCCTCTCGCGCGGCGGCAACGGCGAACTGCGCGAAGCGGTCCATGCGCCTGGCTTCCTTGCGGTCCATGTAGCCTGTCGGGTCGAAATCGGGCGCCTCGCCCGCGACCTGGCTCTCGAACAGGGCAGGGTCGAAGCGCGTGATGCGGCCCGTACCGCCCTCACCGGCGACCAAACGCCGCCAGTTCTGCTCCATCCCGACGCCCAGCGCGCTAACCACGCCGAGGCCCGTCACCACGACGCGGCCCACATTCTGACCGGCCATATCCCTCCCCGTCGGTCCCATGCCCGCATTTGGCGGCGCACCTTCCATTGTAACCTACGGGACGATCAGCCCTGGAGGGAAAACGAAAGCCCGTCAGGTAGAGTGCGTACGCGGCCTTGGTGTCATCGGACATCCAGCGCGGGTATTTCGTGAGATCCACCATAGCCAACGGGTCATCCATCAACAGCCAACGGGTCATCCATCAACAGCCAGCGGGTCATCCATCAACTTATACTCGACCAGACCGCGATACAAGCAGGCGTCATTCAACGATATAGTACAAGCTAAGACATGGTTCAAAGTTCACAGAGGCTTGTGTGGGGAGCTAGACTATGGTCGCACAGATTATCGCGCTGGGGCCGGAGTTCGATACGTTCCAGGATGATACCGAGGAGACGCTCGTGGGATCTTCTTTGCACCAGGCGGCCATCACATCACTCTATGGGAACCTTATCCTCTGCGGACCGTACCGTGGTCTGCCCTGGTTTGTCGGCAATCAGACCGAACTCGTCATTCCGCGCCAGGGCAATACTCGTCCGCTCAAAGCCAGCCCCGACATCTGCGTGCATCCGACCCTGACCAATGCGTCGCGCAGTTCGCTGATCCTGGCCGTCGATGGCCCGCCGGCGCTTGCTATCGAGGTTGCCAGCCCTTCGACAGCGCTCACGAACGACACGAACCTTGTCGACCCGGGGGGCAAGCCGAGCGTATACTGGGCGATAGGAATCAGGGAATACCTCGTCTTCGATCCTACAGGAGATATCTTGGGGGCGCACGTCTGGGCGCGGCGCGCCGGCGTGTCCGGCTTGACTTCCTGGGACCCCGACTCTAACGGGCACTGGACGAGTACGACGTTGGGCGTGTCGTTCGAGCCACGGGGAACGCTCCTGCGCGTCTACAATCAGGAAGGCAACCTCGTGCCCATCGTCACCGAATTCGCCGACATCCTGGCCGATCGCGATCGCCAACTCGAAGAGCGCGACCAGCGCCTGTCGGCCCTCGAGGCGGAGTTACGCGGACTGCGCGGGGACGCATAAGTCAGGGGCTCGCCACGCTCTCGTCCAGACTCCGCTACGCGTTCGCAGCCGTGGCTCCGCCATGCGTTGAATGCGGGCGGAGGCATGAACAACCCTATAGCCTCTTGACGCGCGCCGCGTCCCCTCGTACCATACGGGCAGGGCCAAAACGAGTAGTAGATGGAGGGAGTGTACCTTTTGTCAGAGGCGACCCAACCGACCCCGACGACCCCGACGGCCCCGACGGCCCCGCGGCGCATCCTCATCGCGGACGACGAGCCCCTGATCCGGCTCGACCTGGGCGAGATGCTCAAGGGCCTCGGCTACACCGTCGTCGGCGAGGCCAGCGACGGCGCGACGGCCGTGCGCCTGGCGCGCGAACACCGGCCCGACCTCGTGCTGATGGACATCAAGATGCCCGAGCTCGACGGGCTCGAGGCGGCGCGCATCCTGACGGCCGAGGACATCGCGCCGGTCCTCCTGCTGACGGCCTACAGCCAGAAAGAGCTGGTCGAGCGGGCGCAGCAGGCCGGCGTCGTCGGCTATCTGGTCAAGCCGTTCCGCGACTCCGACATCCAGCCGGCCATCGAGGTCGCGCTGGCTCGCTTCGAGGAGTTCCGCGCGCTACGCGGCCAGATGCGCACCCTTGAGGAGTCCCTGGAAACGCGCAAGATCGTCGACCGCGCCAAGGGCGTGCTGATGGATACGCAAGGCCTCAAGGAGGCCGACGCCTTCCGGCGCATCCAGAAGCTCAGCATGGACTCGCGCAAGTCGATGCGCGATGTAGCCGAGGCCATCTTGTTGGCGCATCAAGTATAGTAAGCAGTAGCTAGTAGCCAGCAGCCAGTAGATCGAGGGTAAAGCCCTGTTCTACCAACGCCCGACTAGCGATTACTTGCGGCGACCTACGGGCGCGACGACGCGCCCGCCCCCTCCGATGGCGGATCTTCTCGAGCGGCGTGGCTCATGGTACGGGAGCTTTATGCTCCCCTATCGGGGCTGTCGCGCGACCACAGTATGCGTCGCGCGGCCCCTGTCACGGAGGAGGACGCGCATGACCCCTGACGATGTGATGAAGCTGGCCAGCGACGGCGGCGCCAAGGTGGTCGACTTCAAGTTCGTCGACATCCCGGGTACCTGGCAGCACTTCACCATCCCCATGTCCCAGTTCGAGGCGGGGCTATTCGAGGAAGGCCTCGGCTTCGACGGATCGAGCATCCGCGGCTTCCAGGAGATCAACGAGAGCGACATGCTCGTGATGCCCGACGCCGCGACGGCCGTCATCGACCCCTTCGGCGCTACCCCCACGCTCAGCCTCGTCTGCGACGTGGTCGAGCCCGGCACGATGCGGCCCTATGCGCGCGACCCACGCTCGCTGGCCAAGCGCGCCGAGACCTACCTACGCGAGAGCGGGGTCGCCGACACGAGCTACTTCGGCCCCGAGGCCGAGTTCTTCGTCTTCGACGACGTGCGCTACGAGTCGGCGGGACACACGCAGGCCTACAGCATCGATTCGCGCGAGGGCAGTTGGAACATGTCCAGAGCCGACGGGACGCCCAACCTGGCCAACAAGATCCGCCCCAAGGAAGGCTACTTTCCCGTCCCGCCGGTCGACACGTTCCAGGACATGCGCAACGAGATGAGCCTCGTCATGGAGGGGTGCGGCATCGAGGTCGAGCGCCAGCACCACGAGGTGGCCTCGGCCGGTCAGGCCGAGATCGACATCAAGTTCGACTCGATGGTCACGATGGCCGACAAGCTGATGATGTACAAATACATCGTCAAGAACGTGGCCTTCCGCCATGGCAAGGTGGCCACCTTCATGCCGAAGCCGATCTACGGCGACAACGGCTCGGGCATGCACGTGCACCAGAGCCTCTGGAAAGACGGGCAGCCGCTCTTTTTCGACGCCCACGGCTACGCGGGGCTCAGCGACGTCGCCTGCCACTACATCGGCGGGCTGCTGCTGCACGCGCCGGCCATCCTGGCCTTCGCCGCCTCGACGACGAACAGCTACAAGCGGCTCGTGCCCGGCTTCGAGGCGCCGGTCAACCTCGTCTTCTCGGCGCGCAACCGCTCGGCCGCCATCCGCATCCCCATGTACTCGGACAACCCCAAGGCCAAGCGCGTGGAGTTTCGCCCGCCCGACGCGGCCAGCAACCCCTACCTGGCCTTCTCAGCCATGCTGCTGGCCGGGCTCGACGGCATCAAGCGCAAGATCGCGCCGAGCGAGCACAACATGGGTCCGCTCGAAAAGAACATCTACGACCTCACGCCAGCCGAGTATGCCGAGATCGGCTCCGTGCCGGGCTCGCTCCCCGAGGCGCTCGCGGCGCTCGACGCGGACCGCGCCTTCCTGACCGAGGGCGGCGTCTTCAGCGACGACCTCATCGACAGCTACATCGGCTACAAGACGGACAAGGAGGTCGACTCCGTGCGCCTGCGCCCCACTCCGCACGAGTTCTATCTGTACTTCGACGTGTAGCCCGACATCGGCGCCGGCACGCGAGGAGCCTATGCGGTGGGGGCGGGGGCCGTCGAGCAACTAGGGATTGCTCGACAGTCCCCGCCCCCGCCCCCGCCCGCTAAGTATGCGCTGTTACGTTCGTGCCCGGGGCGTACCCCCCGGGCAGCGCGAGCTAACTAGCGCGTACTTTAGCCCGCTACCGCCACCTCGGCGAGGGCGCCCATCCACCGAGCGAGCTCGGCGGTAGGCAGCGGATGGCTCACATAGTAGCCCTGGACGGTGTCGCAGCCGACGCTGGACAGCAGGTCGTACGAAGATTGGTCCTCCACCCCCTCCGCGACGACCTGCAGCCCGAGCGCATGGGCCATGCCGATGATCGAGCACACGATCGCCGCGTCCTTCATGTTGGCGCCCATGCCATGCACGAACGAGTGGTCGATCTTGACCTCGTCGATCGGCAGGTCCTTGAGGTGACCCAGCGACGAGAAGCCGGTCCCGAAATCGTCGATGGCGATACGCACACCCAGCGCGGCGAGGCGCCGCAGCGCCGCCACGGCCTGGACGTCGGCCATCAACGTGCCCTCGGCGACCTCGAGCGTTAGCCGCCCCGGCGCGACGCCGTAGTCCGGAAGCAACTGTGCGATGGTGGCGGGCAGTTCCGGGTCGTGCAGGGAGCGCGGCGAGAGGTTGATCGCCACGTCGAGACACAAGCCCTCGCGGTCCCAGGCCTGGCACTGGCGCAGCACGGTCTGCAACACCCAGCGCGTGAGCGGGCCGATCAGGCCGGTCTGCTCCGCGATGCCGAGGAAGCCACCCGGTAGGATGAGCCCCTGATCGGGGTGCGACCAGCGCACGAGCGCCTCGACGCGGCAGAGGCCGTGTGTCGCCACCGCCACGAGCGGCTGGTAGTGCAACACCAGTTCGCCCTGCTCGATGGCGCGTGTAATGTCTCGCTCGAGGGTGAAGCGCTCGTAGGCCTGCGACGTCGTGTCCGCCGTGAAGAAGGCGTAGCGGTTCTTGCCCCCCTCCTTGGCCTTGTACATGGCCGTGTCGGCGCTCTTGATGAGGCTATCGCCGTCGCCCCCCCCGGAGGGATACAGGCCGATGCCGACGCTGGCGGTGACGCGCAATTGGCGCTCGCCGACGACGACTGGAGTCCCCGTGAGCATCGCGAGCATGCGCCGCGCCACGATCGCGGCGTCGTTCTCTTCCCGGATATCCGGCAGGATGACGGCGAACTCGTCGCCGCCGAAGCGCGCGACCGTGTCGCCCTCGCGTGTGCACGCCTTGAGCCGGCGCGCTACCTCGCGCAGCAGCAGGTCGCCCGTGTCGTGCCCGCACGTGTCGTTGACCTCTTTGAAGCCGTCCAGGTCAACGAACAACAGGGCCAGCGGCAGGTCGTGCCGGCGCGCGTGCGCGAGTGTCTGCCGCAGGCGGTCGTAGAGCAGCGCGCGGTTCGGCAGGTCCGTCAAGGTGTCGTGGTGGGCCAGGTGGCTGAGGCGGTCGTCGACGCGCTGCCGCTCGATGGCATAGCGCAGGGCGCGCACGAGCCGCTCGCCGTCGACCTGCCCCTTGACCAGGTAGTCCTGCGCCCCCTCGCGCACGCCCGCGATGGCGAGCGCCGGGTCGTCGAGCCCGCTCATCACGACGATGGGCACGTGCGGTGCGGCGGCGTGGAGGCGCATAACCGCCTCGAGCCCGTGGGCGTCCGGCAGCGACAGGTCGAGCAGGATCGCCTCGACATCGGCCCCGCCGTCGGCGCCCCCACCTGCGAGGAGGCCCACCGCGTCGGTGAGCCGCCCTGCGTGCGCCACCGTGAAGGCGGCGCCGGCCACCTCGGACAACATCTCCCGCACGATGCGGGCATCGGCGGGGTTGTCCTCGACGATTAGGATATGCGTGGGCGTACCGATCATGTGGCGCTCCTCGTCATGGTGGGTGTCCGGCCGCGCGGCGACTGGCGCGGCGACCGGCGCGGCGACTAGCGCGGCGACCGGCGCGGCGACTAGCGCGGCGACCGGCGCGGCGATCGACGGGCCAGCGCGTCATCGAGAACAATCATCGCAGTCAACTGCTCCTGAACAGCTTGAATTGGCGCGGTCTGGGCGCGCTCGTCTGGGCGATCAGCGCCTCGGCGGCGGCCTCAGGATGGGTCTCGGCCAGGACGCGGCGCGCCAGGTCGGCGATGGCCAGCGCAATCGGCGTCCCCTCGGCTGAGAGCAGCAGCGGGTCGCCCACGTTGATGGCGTGCGTCACGGCTCGCTCATCGGTGGGGATGCGCGCCTCGATCGGGCGGCCCAACGTCGCCTCGACATCGGCGATCGTGATGTCGCCGGGGGTCGTCGCGCGCGTCACGACAGGCGTCACCTTGTCGGGGGGGAATTGGAGAAGGTTGGCCACCTCCAGGAACGCTTTGGCGCTCTTGATCGCCGAAAGATTGGGCGGGAACACCAGCAGGATCTTGTCGGCCACCTCGAGCGTGGTCAGGACGCGCTCGTCGAGCGTCGGGCTCGTGTCGACGACGACGTAGTCGTGTCGCTCGCGCAACACGCGCAGCGCGCGCCGCAGCAGCTCGTCGGTGACCATCTCGGACATCTCCGGCCGCGGCGGCGAGAGCAGCGCCTTGACCCCGCTCTTGTGCGTGAGGAGCACCGTGTCGACGTAGTCGGCGTCCAACTCCGCCTCGGACACTTGCAAGTCGACGATGGAGTGCGTCGGCGGCAGGTCGAGGAAGACACCGATGTCGCCGAAGGGGAGCGACGCGTCCACGAGGGCCACGTTCATCCTGTGCTCGCAGCGCATCGCAACGGCTATATTGGTGGCCAGCGTGGTGCGCCCGACGCCGCCGCCCGGCGAGAACACGGCTATCACCTGCCCGTCTCGGCGGACCGGGCGCGCGGCCCCGCCACCCTGGATGGCGGAGCGATGCGGCGCCATCACCGTGTGCACGCGCCGGATCGATTCCACCACCTCCGCGGGCTCAGCCGGCAGGCGTAAGAACTCGCGGGCGCCCGCCATCATGGCATGCTGGAGCACGCCGGCGTCCATCTGCCGCGCCAGCAGGATCAGACCCGTCCCGGGCAACAGGGACGAGAGCGCCTCCGTCGTCGCGATGCCCCCGCCCGTCGCGCCCACCGCGCCCACGGGCATCGGCAGATCGACATCGACGAGGACGATGTCAGGCTGCGTCTGCCGGGCCAACGCGATCGCCTCGTCGCCATTGCGCGCGGCGCCGATCACCCGCAGGCCCCCTGTCGCCGTGAGGAGGCGCAATAGCTCGTCGCAGGCAGCGTCATCGCCGCGCGCGACGACGACGCTGATCGCTTCCTGTCCTCTCACGCGGTCTCCCTACCCCTTCGCACGCCCACTCGCGTCCCTCCCATACGAATAGGGCAGTATACGTCCCCCACCCCGCACAACGCCAATAGTACTTTGTGGGCGGCCGACGCCTGCGATCGCCTCCCCGCGAGCGAGACCGCGGGATGCGCGGCGCTGTGGATGCTGCTGGGCGACGGCGCGGACGCGGGCGCCCTAACGCGCGCCTCGTCGCGCCCGGCGGAGCCTGATGGGCTGGCGCCCGCCGAGGCCGAGCCGGACCTTGCACCCGCGGGACTTGTTCCCGCCCCCGGCGCGCCCGGCTCGATAGACAGCCCCTTTTAGAGCCTGTATACTTTGCGCACGGAGGGCCAGAGACGGCGGGCCAGGGGGAGCGCGATGACGCGCCCGTGCGGGGGCGGGGTGATGGCGAGCTCGCCGCCCGCGACGTATTGCACCGTGCGCCCGTCCTCTTGCATCTCCTCGGAAATGGGTGGGCCCCAGAAGCGCAAGTCCCCCGTGCGGCGCCAGTAGTCGAGGAAGGCTCCGTGCATGTTGTGGCCCGTCGTCCGGTCGTAGAGGTGGGGCGTGCTCGCGGGCAGCTCGCGCGCGCGCGGCCGCGCGTCCCCTCCTAGCGCGATGTAACCGAGCGGCGCCGTGGTCGGGCCGTCCGGACCGATGCGCAGCGCCACGTCGTCGAAGTACTGCGTGGGCAGGCCGCGGTAGGTAAAGGGCTCGGTGACGGGGAGGCCGAGCGCGCCGGCCCCGCCCAGGGCCTGCCACGGGGCCAGGAAGGGCGCCGCGACGTTGTGCCCGCGCGCAATGTAGTAGAAACCCTCCCCCAGCACCGGCGCAGGCAGGTCGACCGGCGCGGGCGGCGGCGCGCCGGGGGCATAGTAGCGCAGCTGCTGCGCCACGCCCGCCCGCAAAGTCAGCGTGACGGTGAGGCTGCCGGTCGCGCCGGCCGCCGTGGTCGTCGCGGATGTCGTCGTCGACATCGGCGTGGTCCCCGTCGCGACGGAGGCGGCGGTCAGGGCGGGGGCTGTCGCGCCCACGAGCGCCCCAAGCGCGAGGGTGAGGCGACCCCCCGCCGTCGGCGTGACGCGCAGCAGGCCCGGCACGCTCCAGTCGAGCCAGAGCACGCCCGCTGTGTCGGGGGCGTAGCGCACGCGCGCGTCGGCGTAGGGCAGGCTGCCGCCGAGCGCCAGAGCGTCGCGCGCGGCAAAGACGAAGCCGGCGCCCGTGACGGAATCGGGGCGCAGCAGCAGGCCGCCCGAGTAGGGCGTCGCCGCGCCGTAGGCGTCCAGGGCGGCGCTGGCCAGGTAGGTCGGCTTGGGCGCGCCCGCGGCGTCGACCGCGCCGAGGTTGTTCTCGTAGGCGTTGTAGCCTACCGCGTCGTCGTCGAACATCCACTTGAGGTCACCGCCCCCGCCGAGCGTGCGCAGGTACAGCGCGGCGGCGGCCTCGCGCACGCCCGAGGACTGGCGGCCGCTCCCGCTGTTGGAGACGCCGTACTCCTCGAGCACCAGCGGCGACGGGGCCAGCCCCCTGAGGGCCTCGAACGATCGCAGCGATTGGTGGAAGCCATCGTAGTCCGCGGGCGGGTAAATATGGATGGAGCGGAAGTCGAGCGCCGCGTTGGCCGGCAGCGCCGCCCAGAAACGCGCATTGTAGCCGGCGGTCACCACGTGCGCGGGGTCGGCCGCGCGCACCGCCGCCAGCTGCGCGCCGAGGTAGGCGGCGAGCGTGCCGTTCGCCGCCGACAGGAAGGGCGCCCAGTACGGGCCGGCGGGAACGGCCGGGTAGGCGGGGTTGGCGCGGATAAAGCTGTCCAGCAGGTGGCGCGCGTTGAGGTAATAGTAGAGCGTACGCGTATCCATCGCGTCGTAAGGGGCGCGCGACCACTGCCCGCTGGCCTGCGCCGCGCGCACCGTGCCCAGGCTCACCTGCTCGTGGTAGGTGTCGATCAGGCGCTGAGAGAGCAGCGGCAACGTCGCGCCGGCAGGGTACAGGGCGGCGGCGATGTCGGGGAGGCCCGGCTCGTTGCGCAGATCGTAGCCGAACACGGCGGGGTTCCCGGCGAGGCGTCCGGCGATGAGGGCGTCAACGCGCGCGACCCGCGCGATGTCGGGGTCGCCGTCGTCGTTGAAGGTGATCAGCAGGCGCAGCCCGCGCGCGGCGGCGAGCGCGACGACCGTGTCGAGGCGTGAGTAGTCGCCGGCGAGGATCTTGGCGGGGAGTGGGCGCTGCACGAAGATGCGCACAGGGTTATAGCCCGCGGCGGCCATGAGATCGAAGTCGCGCCCGATCAGCGCCGGGTCGAAGCGGCCGTCCTCCCACATATGCCAGGGGCGGTCGGACGGCCCCTCGTAGTTGATGCCGTGTAGGTAGGGCAGGGGACGGCCGGCAAGAGTAAAGGCGCCGTGCTGCACCACCACGAGCGGACCACGCGGGGGCGCCTCTTGCGCGCGTGGCACCCCGGCGCGCGCGGGCAGGGCGCCGAGCAAGGTCAGCGTCACGGCCGCGGCGGCGGCGGCGGCGGCGAGGCGTAAGCGGAGAGGGGAACGTCCCGTTCGTGGTACAGGCATGACAGGGGTAAGTTTTGCACAGACGGCAAGCTGTTGTCAACAGGCGAGACAAAGGGACTAGGACTCGTGAAAAGTCGCCCGCGCCCTTTTCGCCCCCTCCGCCCATGGCTAACTGGTCTCCCGGACCCTAGCCGCGGGTCCGAGGTTGGGGCGCGCCTCCGGGGGACTAGTCAGCCGGGGGCGGAGGGGGCGAGGAGGGAAGAGAGGGTGACCGTGGCTACGCGGCCGGCCGGCCCTTGCCGCTCAGGGACCGGGGGTCGGGCCGGAGGGGCAGGCCCAGGAAGGCGGCGAGCCCGACCCCGAGGAAGAGCGCCCAGGCCAGGACCTGCAGCGCCGAAGGAGACGCGGCGTAGCCGACCAGCCCATGCAAGATATCGCCCAGCGGGCTGTCGTCAGAGATGACGCGGCCGGTGTCCCAGAGCGCCTGACCGGCTCCCGGCAGGACGCGCAGTTTCTGGAGGTTCTGGACCGCGTTCGCCAGCAGGCCGGCGGCGACGACCATGAGCGCGGCGCCCACGACGGTGAAGAAACGCTTGAGGTTCAGCTTCACGCCCAGGCGATAGAGGGCGAAGCTGAGCCCGAGCGAGATGGCCAGCCCCAGCGCCGCCCCGCCGAGCAGCGCCAGCGGCGAGTCCTGGAAAGCGATGGCCAGCAGGAAGATGACGGTCTCAACGGCCTCGCGTCCCACCGTGGCGAAGGCGAGCAGGGCCAGGGCGAAGGCCGAACCCCCGGCCGCGGCCCCGCCCCCGGTGACCGCGGCGTCGACCTGGGCGCGCAGCGACGCGCCCAGCGTGCGGCTGTGACGCTTCATCCAGAAGGTCATGTAGGTGAGCACGACGACCGCGAGCACGAACGTGCCCGTTTCGAACAAGGTCTGCGCGTCCGAGTCGATGAAGGCGTTTCTGGCGACCGCGTAGAGGGCCAGGGCGGCCGTGCTGGAGGCGAGCAGGGCGGCGGCCACACCGGCGAAGACCGGGCGGAACAGGTCGCGGCGCCCGGCCGCGGCGAGATAGGAACACATGATCGCCACGATCATGCTGCCCTCGATGCCCTCGCGCAGGAAAATCAGGAAGCTGCCCAGCATACGATTACCCCAACACCCTCTCTACGTCCGTTCTCTAGGCCTGTTCGAGCGCCGTGGCGGGGCGCGCCGCCGCTACCATCCGTATCCGTCTACCATCATGGTAGCACGCAATCATTAAGTCCGACAAGTACAGTCGGAGATAGAATCCAGTTCAATCCCCATGGCCGGGGGCCGCCGCGGACCTCGCGTGATATATAACATGGATAGATTCAGCTAGATGAGCGCGGCGCTGTATTAACATTACCCATGCGGTCAAGGGTGTGTCCCGGCCTGATCGCGGCGTCACGCCGCCCCTTCCTCGCCCTGCCAGGCGGCCCAACCCTCTTTGAGCCCGTAATAGACGATCACCAGGCCGGCCAGCGGATCGGCCCACCACCAGCCAAGGGCGGCGTTCAGGGTCAGGCCGGCGAGCACCGCCGCGGCGAGGGCGGCGTCGATGAGGGTGACGCGCGCCTCGGTCGTGAGCACCGCGTTGTCGAGCCGCCGGCCCGTGACGCGCTTCCCCTGGGCGAGCAGGAGCATGGCGACACACGTGATCGCGAGCCAGGCGATGCCGCCGGCCGAGGGGGCCGGGCGCGCTCGCGCGAGGAGCGTGTAGGCGGTCTGCGCCAGGATGTAGAGGGCGAGGGCGAAGAAGGCGCCGCCAATGAGGCGCAGCGCCCGCCGCTCGCGGCCCTCATGCGCCCCGGCGCCGGTGAGCTGCCAGACGACGATCACGGAGGCGAAGATCTCGATGAGCGAGTCGAGGCCGAAGCCGGCCAGGGCCACGGAGCGCGCCATCAGGGCGGCGGCCGCGACCACGACGGTCCCCACCACGTTCCAGCCAAGCGTCGCGTATTCGAGGTATAGGCCGCGCCGGAGCAGTCTCGCGTTCGTCATCTATTCTCCATCACGTCCTAACTCAGTAGCTGGCGGCCCTGCCCTCAGCATACGCCGGAGTCATGACCGGTCCGTAAAACAGCTGGGTAGCCCGGCGTAGCAATCGGCCCCGTCATGCGCGGGGGGAGGTAGACTCACACCGCTCTGCGCGCGAGGGCGTAGACGACGTACGCGACGTAGAGGACGAGCAGGGCGATTCCGGTCCGCCGGTGCAGGGACGCCCGCTGGAAGAGCAGGGCGACGAGCCCCGTGGCGGCCAGCAGGAGCGGCGCGTCCACATGCGCGACGGTAGGCGGCACGGCGAGGCCCGCGCCGCCCGGCAGGGCGGCCAGACCCAGCACGAGTGTGAGCAGGAAGATATTGGAGCCGGTTGCGTTCGCCGTGACCACGCCGCCCTGGCCGCGCAGCCCGCCGATCAAGCTGATTGCCTTGTCGGGCAGCGTCGTCCCGATGGCGACGACGGTCGCGCCGATGGCGTACTCGGACAGGCCGATCCGCGCGGCGATATGGACCGCGCCCTGCACGACCAACGCGGCCCCGAGCGAGATCACGGCCAGGCCCAGCGCGAGCACGGCGACGGGGCGGAGGGCCGCCCCTGTGACCGCGGCGGCGTCATCGTCATCGTCGCCGTCCGCAGGGGGGCGCAACCAGCCGCGGTGGATCACCACCAGGACCGAGGCGACGTAGAGAACGAAGGCGGCGACCAGCACGCCGCCCTCCGGCCGCGTGACGCGGCCGCCGAAGGCGAAGAGGCAGGACAGGGCTGTCACGCCGAGCATGACCAAACCGTAGACGCGGGCGCTGCGGTCGAGCACAAGGGGCCGCCGGCCGAGCAGGCCCAGGGGCAGCGAGCCGAGCAGGTTGGCCAGGCACGAGCCGATCACGTTGCCCACGGCGAGCGCCGGATGGCCGCTCACGAGGGCGAGGGCGACGACGACCAATTCCTCCCACTCGCCGCCGGCGGTGAGCAGGCCCACGACGCCTTCGGAGGCGCGCAGGCGCCGCGCCAGCGCCCCGATCGCGCCCGTGAAGCGCTCCGCGCCCCCTTCCAGCAGGACCAGCCCCACGATGAGGGCGACCACGGCCAGGATCATGTCCATCGCCTCGTTCCTCCTTGGTCGACGGCCGTCGAGCCCTGCGGCACGATAACCTTGAGCGCGTCGCGGGCCGGCTGGCTGCTCGGCGACGCAGGGGCGCTGCGCGACCAGTTCAACCGGGCGCGGGGCGAGGAGTACACCGAACCTCGATCTGGATGCCGGCTTGTATCACCTCGCCTCGCTCTTGCCGCGAACGCGGCGTCTGTAGCGTAATCGTAGAGTTAGCCACGGTTCCCTCCCGTTTACCTATTCATCGTTGCCGCCGATTAGCCGCAACAAGATGAGCCGCTGCGACAGCCCCCGTCCGCCGTTGCAATCGACAGCTCACGCGCGAGCGGTGTCGCAGAGAGCGGCTTGGTCGCGCGCACGAAGGCGCTGGCGAGCTTGCCGTCGCCCTCCTCCCAGCCGGCCGGCAACGTGGCCGGGTCCAGGCCGGCCTCCGCGACGGTGTAGCGCCGCGTGATCTCCACGCCCACGTCCTCGAAACCGGCCTCCGCGAGCAGGGCCTTATAGGTGTCGATCTCCAGCGCGCCGGCGAGGCAGCCGACCCAGGCCTCCATGTTGCCGCGCAACTCGGCGGCCGCCGGCCCGTCGGCCACCACGTCGCTGACGGCGAAGCGGCCGCCCGGCGTAAGCACACGGTAGGCGTCGCGCAGGACCTGCCCCTTATCGGCGGCCAGGTTGATGACGCAGTTGCTAATCACCACGTCAACAGAGTTCGCCGGCAGCGGGATCTCCTCGATGCGCCCTTTGAGGAAGGCCACGTTGGTCGCGCCGGCCTTCGCCTTGTTTTCCTGAGCGAGGGCCAGCATCTCGTCGGTCATGTCCAGGCCGTAGACGAAGCCGGTCGGCCCCACGCGCCGGGCCGAGAGGAGCACGTCGATCCCGCCGCCCGAGCCGAGGTCGAGCACGGTCTGCCCTTCGTGCAGGTCGATCAGCGCGGTGGGATTGCCGCAGCCGAGCGAGGCCAGCACCGCGTCTTCGGGCAGCCCCTCCGTCTGCGTCGCGTCGTAGAGGTCGCGCGTCACCGGATCGTCGCCGTCAGCGGTGGAGCAACAGGCGCGGCCCCCCGCTTGCACCTGACGGGCGGCGCCGGCGTAGCGGTCGCGTACCTGCTCCGTGATGGTCTCCAGCGCGATGGTCCCTATCGTCGTGTCCTGGCTCATAATGTTCTCCTATCGATCTGTCTCTCGTCTGGTGGTCGTCGGGCGCAGCGGTGTAGCCAGCGGTCAGTGGCGGTACAGGGTGATCTCCTGTGCCCTGAGCCCTGTCCGCTCGCGCAGGGCCTCGTGCCGGCACGCCGGCGTGCAGACCTCCCCGCACGCGTCGCAGAACGTGGTCGCGGCGAGAGTGCGGGCGGTGATACGGGCGCGTAGGTTCGTCAGTAGATGGCGCATGATGGTCTCCTCATCGACAACTGTCGATAGATAGGGGCAAAAAAAGGTCACGAGGTGAGCGTCTTGATGGCCGCCAGGCTCCTCCTTCCCTCCTCGGTGGCCCGGTAGTAGGCCCAGATGCCCTGCTTCTCGCTGTCGATCAGCCCGGCCTCGCGCAGGAGCTTGAGGTGATGGCTGATGGTGGGCTGGTTCTGGCTGAACTGCGGTGTGAGGTCGCAGACACACAGCGGCCCCGGCTGCTGCGCCAGCAGGTCGAGCATGCGCAGCCGCGTCGGGTCGCCCAACGCTTTGAACCGGTCGGCCAGGGTCACCGTCTGCCCCTGGTTGAGGCTCGGAGCCTCGAGCGGGCCACAGCACGGGTCGTTCTTGTGCCGGGTCGGCAATGGGCGGGTCAGGGTTGTTGTGTCCATGTCCCCACTGTAGCACAACACATCGACGAATGTCAATGATTTAGGGCGCTCGGGCTAGACGCCGGGCGCGTCCCCCGCGCGACATCCGCGGCAGGACGTGTCTCGGGCTTCGTACGCAACGATGCCCCCGCGCCGGTCGAGCTCGACCCGGCAGCACTCTAGCAGCATCGCCTTCAGGCGCCGACGCCCTCGCTGGACCCGCGCCTTCATCCCCGGCAGGGACAGCCCGAGGCGCGTCGCGGCGTCTGCCTGCGTAAGGCCCTCGAACTCGGTGAGCACGACGGCCTGGCGGTAGGCGTCGGGGAGCCGGTCGATCATCGGCGCGAGGCACGCCGCCAGTTCCGCGCGCAAGTCCGGGGTCGTGGGCGTGGTGTCATCCACGCGCGCGGTGGCGAGCGCTGTGGTGAGCGCCGCGTTCGTTCCCCGCGCCCGATAGGAGTCGGCGATGGCGTTCCGGGCGATCTGGTAGACCCAGGCGTGGACGTGCTCGGCCCGCTCCAGCGTGTCCCCGTGGCGGTGGATGCGCAGCAAGACATCTTGCAGGATATCCTCGGCCTCGGCCTCATCCCCGACGCGCCGGGCGATGAAGCCGCGCAGCCGCGCGGACATCTCCTCCCAGGCCGTGTCCGTGTCTACATCCGCCCTCACAACACCCCTCCGATCACTGACAGCCGCAGCTCCCCGCGTTGGCGTCGGTCGACCCGCAGCAGGTCGCCTTCTCCGCGGGCGCGCAGCAGGTCGCCTGCACGGCCGGCGCGCAACAGGATGACAGCGCCACCCCCTCATGCTGCTCCTTGGTCGCCTTGCCGGCGTAGAAGCGCTTGAGATTGTCGGGGACATCCTCGTACGGCCGCGCCGCCTGCGCCGCCGGCGTTGTCGCCCCGTAGACCGCGCCCAAGATGGCCTCGACGAGCAGCCCGATCGGCGTCTCGGTGTACTCCCGCCCGTTGTAGGTCCACACCCGGCAGGCGCTCTCCCCGTCACATCCGCAGAGGTCGCCACAGTCGGCGCAGGCGCTCTCCCGGAGCGTGCCGGCGATATCCCACCCGTCGACCCGGATTGTTGGCGAACTCACGAAGCGCACGGCGCGTGCGTGATCTTCCGACGCGACGAGCGTCTTGCGCAGCGCGACCGCGACCCCCGTCGCCGCGAGGGCCGGGCGCACCAGGTCGAGCGCTGCGCGCAGGCTCTCGTCGCTGCCCACACAGCGGGAGCACGCGGTCAGGTCCAGGTAGAGGAAGTCGACCTCCACCGTCTGTGTGCGTGGAGCTTGCTCGATCGTGATGGGCGTTGGCGCTGGTGGTGCTACCGTCATTCTAGTCCTCCGTTACGGTCCTCTGTCGGCGTCCCTCGTGGGCCGCCCATACAAGTAGACGGAGATGCGGCGAAAAGGATGCAGGCGTGACAGAGGACCGGGGTGACGGCCTCCCCGTCACCCCGCGAGATGGGCGCACCCCACCGGACAGGCGCGAGAGGGCCTCTGGCCCATTCGGGTATTTGACAGGGCAAACGCATCCGCTCTATTATATCGATAGATATTGTATCAATAAAAATTGTTATATAGGAGCCGGCTCATGTCCACCCCCCTGTCCATCGCCCGCCCCGCGCCGGACGCGCTCGCCTTCTTCAAGGCGCTCGCCGACGAGACCCGGCTGGCCATCCTGCGCCTGCTCGCGCTGACCGACCTCAAGAGCGGCGAGATCGTCGCGCAGGTGCGCGTCCCGCAGAACGCCGTGTCGTACCACCTCAAGCACCTGCGGGCGCTGGGCCTGCTGCGCGACCACCGCAGCGACGTGGACGCCCGCGACGTGTACTACAGCCTCGACCTCGACCGCTTGCGTGCGTTGTATGTCGCCGCGGGCGACACGCTCCAGGTCCCGGGATGCGCCGGCGCCATGGGTACCACCGGTGTCGCGGACGAGACCAAGGACGAGACCGAGGCCGGGGACGGCAAGGACGCCGGCGACGGGGGGCGGGGTGGCGCCGACCGGCCGTTGCGCGTGCTGTTCCTCTGCACGCACAACAGCGCCCGCTCCCAGCTGGCCGAGGGCCTCGTGCGGCGCATGGGCGGGGACGGGGTCGAGGTCTCTAGCGCCGGGAGCGAGCCGACCGCGGTGCATCCCGACGCCGTGGCGCTCCTCGCCGCGTGGGGCATCGACCCCGCGCGTCACTACTCCAAGGCCCTGGATGAGGTCGCCGAGCAATCGTTCGACTACATCATCACGGTGTGCGACCGCGTGCGCGACCGCTGCCCCGTCTTCCCCGGCGACCCCACCCAGATCCACTGGAGCTTCCCCGATCCGGTCGCCATCGCGGACGAGGCGGCGCGGGAGCAGGCCTTCCGCACGGTGGGGCGCGAGCTGGCGACGCGCATCGGCTACCTGCTCGCCCTGCTGCACCCCGAGACCGGGCGCCGGCTCCGCGCGCGATCGCTGGCCTGGCCGGTGGCGGCGTCATGACGGCCGTGCCGCGCCCACGCGTCGCCCCTCCGGCGGCCGTCGCCGCGCTGCCGTCGCTCGGCCGCGCCTGCGCCGGCGAGTTGGTAGGCGCCTACATCCTGGCCTTCTTCGGCTGCGGCTCGGTCCTGAGCGCGGTCATCACCGGCGCGCAGGTGGGCCTGTGGCAGGTCGCCGTGGTGTGGGGCTTCGGCATCAGCCTGGCCATCTACGCCACCGCCGCGGCGAGTGGGGCGCACCTCAACCCCTCCGTCACGCTCAGCGTGGCCCTGCGCCGGCGCGATACGTTCCCCGCCGCCCGGGTGCTACCCTACTGGGGCGCGCAGCTCGCCGGCGCCTTCCTGGCGGCGGCCACGCTCTACGCTTGCTTCGCGCCCTTCATCGCCCGCTTCGAGGCCGCGCACCACCTCGTGCGCGGCCAACCCGGCAGCCAGCTCTCGGCGATGGTCTTCGGCGAGTACGGCCCCAATCCGGCCGTCTTCGGCACGGCCCCGGCGACGCTCGCGCTGCTCTCGCCGTTCGCGGTCATGCTGATCGAGGCGCTGGGCACGGCCATCCTGCACTTCTTCATCTTCGCGCTGGTGGACCGGCGCAACCGCGACGCGCCGGGCGCGAACATGGCCCCCTTCTTCATCGGCTTCTCCGTCGCCGTCATCATCAGCGTGCTGGCCCCGCTGACGCAGGCGGGGCTCAACCCCGCGCGCGACCTGGGGCCGCGCCTGTTCGCCCTGCTCGCAGGCTGGGGCTCCATCGCCCTGCCCGGCCCCAACGGCGTCTGGTGGGCCTACATCGTCGGCCCCTTCCTGGGCGGTCCGCTCGGGGCCACCCTGTACGACCTGCTGATCCGCGCCACGCCGGCGTCGGAGGAGCAGTCCGTGGTGTACGCGGCCACGCCGCGTGTGGACACGGCGCGGATCGCCGCGCATCCCGAGAGGAGAGGATTGCCATGAAGCCGCTGCCTGTCACGAAGCCACGACGAGTCACCCCTATCCTCGACCGCCATACCCATGGCCGTGATCACGCTGGCCGCCTCGGCGCAGTTCCCGCGCGTGACGGCCGCGCACGCCTCCATCGTCGACGCTCCGGGGCCGGCGAGCTACCCCATCGCGGGATACTCGTGGGCGCTCGTCCGGTCGCGCCTCGCCGATACGACCCACCGCCGCGCGGTCGCGGCGCTCTTCCGCTGGGTCGTGACCGCGGGCCAGCGATACGCGGCGGCCGCACACTATGTGCCGCTCCCCGCCTCCGTCCAGGCGGAGGCCAACCGGGCGCTGGACCGGATCGCGCCATGACGACACGCCGCGCGCACACCAGGCGCCCCACGAGCGCCGTCCATCATTACGTCGACGACGATGAGGAGAGGATCATGCCCACGACGACCGCGACGACCGCGAAGACACGGGTTTTATTCCTCTGCACGCACAACTCGGCGCGCAGCCAGATGGCCGAGGGGCTGCTGCGCCACCTCGCCGGCGACCACTTCGACGCCCACTCGGCCGGGACCGAGGCGACGCGCCTGCGCCCGCTGGCGATCCGGGCCATGGCCGAGCTGGGCATCGACATCGTGGGCCAGGAGAGCAAGACGCTCGACCGCTACCTGGGCGCGCCTTTCGACGCGGTGATCACCGTTTGCGACCAGGCGAACGAGGCGTGCCCGGTGTTCTTCGGGGCCAAGGAGCGCCTGCACTGGAGCTTCCCCGACCCGTCCACGGCCACGGGCACGGAGGAGGAGCAACTGGCCGTGTATCGCGACGTGCGCGACGGCATCGCCGCGCGCATCGCGCGTGAGCTGATCGCGCCGGACCGGCCGTGACGGTCCGCGAGAGGAGGGCACGGTGACGCGTTTGGTCATCATCGGGGGGAGCGACGCGGGGATCGCGGCGGCGCTGCGGGCGCGCGAGGTGGACCCGAGCGCGGAGGTGACGGTCGTGGTGGCCGACGCCTACCCCAACTACAGCATTTGCGGCCTGCCGTTCTATCTCTCCGGCGAGGTCCCCGACTGGCACGCCCTGGCGCACCGCACGGCGGCCGGCATCGAGGGGCGCGGCGTTACCCTCCTCCTCGACCACACGGCACGGGCCATCGACCCGACGCGGCATGAGGTCGCGGTGACGGACCGCGCCGGCCATACGCACAGTCTCGCCTATGATCGGCTCGTGATCGCCACCGGGGCCGTCCCGCTCCGGCCCCGAATCGCGGGCATCGACCTGCCGGGTGTCTACGCGCTGCACAGCATGGGCGAGGCCTTCGCCGTCCATGAGCGCCTGACGGAGCGCGCGCCCGCGCCATGCGCGGCCGTCATCATCGGCGGCGGGTACATCGGCGTGGAGATGGCCGACGCCCTGACCCACCGCGGCCTGGCCGTCACCCTCGTCGAGCAGGCCCCGGCCATGCTCACCACGGTCGATCCGAGCCTGGGCGCGGCCGTCGGCGCCGAACTGGCGCGTCACGGGGTCGCGGTGGCGACGGGCGTGCGCGTCGAGGAGATCGCGCGGGAGGGGGAGAGTCTCGTCGTGGCGGGGTCGGGCGGGTTCCGGGCGACGGGCGGCCTGGTGCTGGCCATCGTCGGCGTGCGGCCACAGGCGGAACTGGCCCAAGCCGCCGGCGTCGCGATGGGCGAGCGCGGCGCGATCCGCGTGACCCGCGCGATGGAAACAGCCGTCGCCGACATCTACGCGGCCGGCGATTGCGTCGAAACGTGGGATCGTCTGCTATGTCGCCCGACGTACCTGCCGCTGGGCACGACGGCGCACAAGCAGGGGCGCGTCGCCGGGGAGAACGCGGTCGGCGGGGCGCGCCAGTTCCCGGGCTCGTTCGGGACGCAGGTGGTCAAGGTGTTCGACCTCGCGGCGGCCGGCACGGGCCTGGGCGAGGAGGCCGCGCGCCGCGCCGGCTTCGACCCCCTGACGGTCGAGGTGACGGTCCCCGACCACAAAGCGTACTATCCGGGCGCCCAAGAACTGCGCATCCGCGTGACGGGCGACCGCCGGACCGGCGACCTACTCGGGGCGCAGATGCTCGGGTCGTGGCGCGCGGAGGTGGCCACGCGCATCGACGTGTTCGCCGCCGCGCTGTTCAGCGGCCTGACGGTCGACGAGCTGAGCGACCTGGACCTGAGCTATACGCCACCGCTGGGCAGCCCCTGGGACGCCGTGCAGATGGCCGGGCAAGAGTGGACACGGGCACAGGCGCGTCGCCTGTCACGGTGACGGTGACGATGACGGCAGATAACGTACACGCCCCGCGTCGATCTTATCCCCGGCCGGGCTCGTCGCGACCGCCATGGCCACGGCCGCGCCCCGGTGTCCGGTCGCCCTGTATCCCGTGAACGCGCGTTTCCGCGATCATTCCCCGATTGAGGATCATGCGGCGCGCATCCCCGCGACACAGGTGAGATCGGCGCTCTTGAGGGTAATGCCGCGGGGACCACGCAGTTCCCTGCCCTGAAAGACATCCGTGATGCGGAAGGCGCTCCCCCAGGCCGATTTGCGCCGCTCCTGGCGCTGGCGCCTAGGCGACGGGACGATGCGCACGGGCGACACCGTGACGCACGCGTATCGACGGCCGGGCGAATACAAAGCGACGGTGGAGTCCTACGTCAAGGGCTACGGCTGGCAGCAGTTCGATAGCGTCACGGTCACGATCGGGCGCTAAAGCGGCCCCTCGTCCGGCCCCTCGTCGTCGGCCCCTCGTCGTCGTCCCCTCGTCGTCGTCCCCTCCGCGCCGCCCACCTATTGCCCTCCGGCCGTCGGTGGTACACCATGATGTAGCGATTGCTAAATAGTTGTGCTAGAAAGAGGTAGACCGATGGAGAGTCGGGCGGTGGGGGAGGACCTCTGCGGGGTGCGCTGCGTCCACACGAAGGACGTGGCCGGCGCCCGCGCGCTGCTGGCGGGCGAGGACACCTACCAGGACCTTGCGGAGCTGTTCGGCGCGCTGGCCGACCCCACGCGCGCCAAGATCGTCCACACGCTCATGCGCCAGGAACTGTGTACGTGTGACCTGGCCGCCGTCGTGGGGATCAGCGACTCGGGCGTGTCGCAGCACCTCCGGGTCCTGCGGTCGCTGCGCCTGGTCAAGGCGCAGCGCGCGGGCAAGTTCGTCTACTACAGCATCGACGACGCCCACATCGCCCTGCTCGTCCAGGTGGGCTTGACGCACCAGGGCCATGCCGACGCCGCGGCCCTCCCCTCTGTCCTCGCTGCCGCGACGGCGAGAGGGGGTCTGTGATGTCTGCCGAACACGCGGGGCACGACCACGCGCACGGCCTGACCACGGGCAAGCTGCGCACGGCCTTCCTGCTCACGGCCGTCATCCTCGTCGTGGAGCTGGCCGGCGGCCTCGTCTCCCACTCGCTGGCCCTGCTCTCCGACGCCGGGCACGTCCTGACCGACATCTTCGCCCTCGGCCTGGCCTGGTACGCCACGGTGCAGGCCGAGCGGCCGGCCGACGCCAAGACTACCTACGGCTACCACCACACCGGCATCCTGGCCGCCCTCGCCAACGCCGTCACGCTCATCCTGGTCGTGCTGGCCATCGCCTACGAGGCCGTCCGGCGGTTCCGGCACCCCGAGGCCGTCACCCCCTGGCTGATGTTCGTGTCGGCGGCGGTGGGCATCGCCGTCAACCTCTACATCGGGTTCGGCTTGCAGACGGAGGGCGGCGACAACCTCAACGTGCGCGCGGCCATGCTGCGCGTCTTCGGCGGTGGGGCTCAACCGCCTCCTCCAGACCACGTACAAGATCGGGCATTCGACCATCCAGATCGAGTGCGCCGGCTGCACCCCCAATCACTTGTACTGCACGATGGACCCCGAGGGCGGGGACGCGCACGACCACACGCACGCCGCGCATGACCACGAGCGCACCCCGGACGGACTCGATGTGTCCGCGGCGCTAGCGGTGGAGAAAGGACAACAGTATGGCTAACTCCCCCCTCACGCTCGCGTCGCCCCGCCTGGGGGCGGAGCGCGGCAGGGCGGTCCGCGCCAGCGTGCGCGTGGAACAACTGACCATCGGGTGGATGACCGTCGAGGCCATCGTCGCCCTCACGGCCGGCCTGCTGGCGCGCAGCATCCTCCTCACCGCCTTTGGGATCGACAGCGTGATCGAGTTGGTGACGGGGGGCGTGCTGCTGTGGCGCCTGTCCACCGAGGCGCGGGGCGGCTCCTTGGCGCGCGTCGAGCAGGCCGAGAACCGCGCCGCCTGGGTGACGGGGATCGGGCTGGTCCTGCTCTGCGCCTACATCATCGGCAGCGCCGGCGTGGGCTTGTGGACGCACAGCCGCCCCGAGAAGGCCCCGGTCGGGATCGCGCTCGCGCTCGTCGCCGTCGTCGGCATGCCCCTGCTGGCGCAGCGCAAGCGCGCCATCGCCGCGCGCCTCGACAGCGCCGCCCTGCGCGGGGACGCCGCCTGCTCGCTGACCTGCGCCTACATGGCCGCGACCTTGCTCGTCGGCCTGGTCCTGACGGCCGCCTTTGGGTGGTGGTGGGCCGACAGCGTGGCCGCGCTCGGGTTCCTCTACTGGCTCCAGCACGAGGCCCGCGAAGCCCTGGACGGCGCGCGGGCCGGGCGTGGCGGGTGCAGCTGCGGCGATCCGGGCTGCGAGGCGTAGCGATGCGCCACGGGCACACCTCCCCCAATCCACCCGTTGATGCCGCGATGCCGCGGCGCGGAGAAAGCTGTGCCTGCTAGATTCATGTTCCTTGTGGCCAGGAGAAGTGTGTCGCCGACGCCACCCAGGGCGGCCCCATCTCCAGGGTGATCAGGGCATGTGACGTCAATGGGATCGCCCGCAGATCGCCCGCGTACAGGTGTCCGTTCACGTAGGCGCGGACGCTGTGCACGCGCGTCGCCGCGGCCGCGGCGACCTGCGCGCGGGTGAGCGGCTGGCCCCAGATGTCGAAAAACTGCCCGAGGGTGTTCTGGGCGGTCGTCGGCGACTCGACATGGGTGATGCCGTCGGGGCTGTGCGTGTGTAAGGCGAAGAGGCAGCCCTTAACCTCGTTGACGCCGACGCCCTGCGGGACCGGGACGGGCGTGCCCGCATCATAGATCGTCAGGTGCTGATGCGTGTGCGTCACTGCGCCTTCGATCGCGGCGCAGTGGATACCATCGACCGTGGGGGCGGCGTCGGCTCGCTTCGTCTGGTTCGCGAGGATGACGCCGCCGAGGATCGCCACCATGGCCACCCCATCCCCGCCCCACCATAGGCGACGCGCCCGTCCCTGTCGGCGACGGGCCGCCCCCGCGTGTTGCCGCTCGCTATCGCGCCGGGCCATCCGGCGTTGGCGCGTTGCCGGTGCTCTCAGATTCATCCGCGTTGTCGCTCCATCGCGGGCTGCGGCAGGCGGGCAATCGTCCGGCCCACCGCAGCCCGATGTGTTTCGTCGGCAGCCCAGTGTATTCCGCCGGCTACCGGGCGCTACATCCCGCCCATCGCGCCCATCGCGCCCCCGTACCACAACTCGCGGTACGCCTGCATCAACCCTTCCTCCCGCGACTGCCCCTTGATGATGGAGAGGGCGAGGGCCTTGAGCTGCGGGTGCGAGCCGTGCGCCAACTCGAGCGTGGCGGCGTCGATGGCGAGCTGGTGGTGCGGCATCATGGCGTCGAGGAACGCCTTGTCGAACGGGTTGGCCGTCTTGAGGGTGGCGATGTCGCGCATCATAGACATACCGCTCATGTTCGTCTTCAGACCGGGCAGCATCGGCATATTGTCCATGCTGGGCGTGGCGGAACTGCCGTACCACTGCGTGCGCCAGGTCTTCATCTGGCCGATCTCGCTATTCTGATCCGCGATGATGGACCGCGCCAGGCTCTTGATCTGCGGGTGCTGCGCCCGCGTGAGGGCGACCTGGGCCATCGCCACGGCGCTCTGGTGGTGCGGCGCCATCATGTCGATGAACTGCCGATCGAACGGCGTGGTCATCGCCCTGGCCGCAGCCAGAGGGCGCGCCGCCGCCTCGGCGGGTGCGATCCGAGGGGCCAGAGTCGTGATGAACAGGGTCAGCGCAAGGGCCGCGCCGAGGGGCCGCGCGGCGCGGCGGATGGACGTCTGGAACATGGTGATCCTCCTGGTAATCTATTATGCCGGTGGTCGTGTGACGGTAGTCGGATAAGACCCCGGATCACAGCAGATAGACCTGGAGGATGGCCCGGCGGGTGCGCTGGGCCGGGATGTGCTCAGTGACGCCCACCACCAAATTGTGGGCCGCATACGCCAGCGTTGGGGTAACCACGGCAGCGGCCGTGGGGGGCCAAGCCGCGTGCCCCGCGCGATAGGGGGTGGGGGAACGGAGGGCGGACCGGTGGGGCGTGATCCCGTCCATGAGAGGACAGGTCATCGCGCAGCCGGAGCAGCTAGAGACGCCCTGTGTCCCCATCGTCCTCGACGAGGCCGCGCCCGATGCGCCACCCATCGGCATCGCCACGGACGAGGCGGCCGCCGCCAGGCCGTGACCAGACAAACCGGCCGTGGGCGTCATGGGCATGAGACCCATCGAGGGATGGTGCAGCATCAGCAGCAGGACAAGGAGCGTGGCGGGCCCCGTCATCGCGCGGCGGCCGCGTGTCCGTCCCTGTCTCATCCCACCACCCCCCATCACCCCACGCATAGGACCCTACCGCCGAAACGTGTAGGACGCTGTGATGGCCGTCGCCCGTGTCGCGCGCACGCGCCCCGGCGCAAAAACCTCGGACGACTCCATGAGATAGCGGGGGGTTAGCCGGACCCTGTAGAAGGCGAAGCTGATAAACTGTCCCACCGGGACTTGGATCGTCGTCGCATAAGACATCCCGCCTCCGACGCATGGTGTACTGGCTCCGCCTGGCGCCGTCGCGCCCCCGCAGAATTGCACGTCGTTGGGCACACCGTGCGGGTAGTTGACCGCGAACGTCTCGCGGGCCGGTACGACGCCGTTCAGCCGCAAGCGGAAGGTGATGGGGATCGTCGGCGCGGGATAGACGACGCCGATCGCCGCCGCCCGCGTGAACGCCGCGTCGTCGAGCAAAATGGTGTGGCTGCTTTGCGCAGGGCCGAACGGCCCGGAGAAGCGAACGATACTGATGGGCGTCGCTACCCCGACCGGCACGGCGAGGCGCTGCACGAGAGTCGCGCCGGCGCGACAGGGTGTAACCAATCCTTGACCGCGTCCGCGCCCGCACAACACCAGTTCGGGCGGGTTCTGCGTCGCGCCCACGAACAAGGAAAACGTGTCGGTCGTCGGGACCGATCGCGCGAGGGTGAGGGTGACGGTGATCGGCACGAGCGCGGCGGCGTGTGTTCGCGCGGGCAGGCCCGGCGATGCCGCGAACAGCGTCGCGGCGAGCGCCGCCAGTGCTCGATGGACGGTCTGCGGCCTTTTCCCCATATGATTGTCCCTCCCGCTCGTCGTGGTACAGCTACGGTAAACCGTGAAACGGGGGGCGCTAGCGATGACGGGCCGCATGTGGCAGGCTGAAGGGGCCCGTGGCTCGCTCCCACGGGCGTCAGGAGCTTGTCGCATGGAC